>Ga0310691_10000229_pt1 | contig 114213 bp, 92 predicted proteins | sample 176DNAGHGlowgp2_FD_203887 | JGI IMG/M metagenome (GOLD analysis project Ga0310691, IMG submission 203887) | Sheep rumen microbial communities from Palmerston North, Manawatu-Wanganui, New Zealand - 1766 DNA GHGlow gp2 (v2) (version 2) | ecosystem: Host-associated > Mammals > Digestive system >... | reverse complement strand
GACCGGCGTCCTCCAGCGTTGCATTTCTTTCATCCTCGTCCATCATTTCCAGATCAAATCTATCCAGCCCCGCCATTTCAAGCTCATCTTCAAAACAAATTTCCTTTGTCAGGCCGATTATTTCCTCCTTCATTTCCGGTGTGCAGTATTTATGGATAAATACATTGTCCAACGGAATTGCCAGGTTGTTTTTTGTATTATTGAGAGCGATCTGTTCATCCGATTTAGATCCGTTGATTCCAAATATCCTGGCGGACTCCTAATTTACCCTGTCCATAGTATCCCTGTCCACCAGATCCCAGACTCCGATCACGGTATTTATTGTCAGCCAGGCCTTGATCTCATCAAGGTTGTCTTCTGTGTAGGTTTCACTCAGTCCCCGGATATACTCAGTGTTATGGACATCATATCGTTCAGCAATACCAAATCCCAGGCCATCCATAATCTCGATGAGTGGAAATGATCCTGCCATCTCAGCAAGGTCAGTTCGGTCTGCAGCCTGATTTTGCTTATCCACCATGGACGGATCCTGCATTTCTTCTGCCGTAAACTTAAATTTTGCCAGTTTCTTCTCAAAGGAATAATTCTTTTCGATCAGCAGGTCTATCTGCTCATCCGAATAGCCCAGCTTCGGAAGTACAACTGCGCATCTGGCACGGTTTTCCGCATCGTAGAGCTTGCCCGTTTCACTTAGTTCACTATTTCTGTATTCGCTGGCATCCCCCAAAATGAGGCTGGGCTCAAACAGAAAAACCTCCTTCAGATCCGGATTCTCTGTACTTGTTTTAATATAAAACTCCACCAATCTCCGGCACATCCAACTCCGGTCCATATCCTTTAGATACTCCGTAACATCATCCAGACAGCTTAATGACTGAATATCCTCAAAATACTTTCCCCATATTATCGAAGGAATATGACTTGCCGTCGATGATACAGGTTGCATTCTTTGCATACCATCCACCGGATACGCCATACCACCAGCCCTTGGAAGTCTTATGCCAGCTGTACTTAATCGGATCGTTCTGGACACAATTCTTATTGCACCACCAGCCATGAACAAACTCATTTTGAGCCAAGTAGCCGTCAGCCTTGAAATAGTACCAGTTTCCGTTGATCATCTTCCAGGTATTCTTCAGATAATCATTTCCATACAGGAAGAACTTCCAGCCCTTGCTGTCCTGCATCCAGCCGATTACGGATTCCTTTTCATCCCAGGCGCCGTTCTTTCCCAGGTACCAGATCTTACCGGATGCATCCTTCTGATAAGCATTCTTCAGCATATAGCCTTCCCGGTCAAAGAAATACCATTTTCCATCAATCTTCTGCCATTGGTTCTTTGCGTACCATACTTTACAGCCAAACCATCAACCGGTCTTATCTTTCTTCCATGTGGCTTTTTTCTTATAAGTCCAGGTGCCGTTCTTATTCAGCCAGTAGCCATTACACCACTCATTTGCAGCCATTGACCCGTCATTTTTGAAGAAATACCACTTATTCCCGAGTTGTTTCCAGCCTGTCTGCTTAACACCCCTGACATAGTAATACCATTTTCCGGACTCCTTCATCCATCCTGACTTCTCTGTCTCGAAAGGTGTCAGCTTCGGAATCACCTCCTGTGCAACAAGTATTTCACCACATACGGAGCATTTGCTTCCTTCGGTCAATCCCTCTGTCTCCTCCGTTGCAGGAACCTCCGGAATGACTTCTTAAAATGCAACATAAATAATGGCTATCATTTTTGCCGGCTGACCGTCATAGTTTCCCGAAAATCCCCACTTCCTTCGGGCCGCTCCTTTGGAACCTGTAATAAAAAAAGAACCTCCCGTTTCGGGGAGGTTCGGAGATTTTTTTATCATCTTTACTTTGCTGTCAGGAAGTATACATCTGCTTTTGCTTCGTTTCTCTTGGTTGTGCTGAAGCCTTCAGAGATGTAGAGGTAGCGGTTCTCTACTTCTTTGCAGGAGGTATCCTGAAGTCCTACTCCCTTGTAGTAGTAGTCTGCTGCGGTACCCGAGCTCATGGTCGTGCTGTTCTTGCGGCCGCGGCTTGTCAGGAATAATGCTCCGTCTGATGCTTTGCAGCTCTTCTGGTATTCTTCTCTTGTCATCGGAGCCTTCTTCAGGAATTCACTCATCTCTTTTACGGTGTTTTCTGCATTTACCTTCTCCCAATCCGTCCATACGCTGGGCTGGATCGGATCAAAGAATGTCATGCCCGGGATTTCGGGGAAGATGACTTCCTGATTCTTCGGGGTTTCATTTGCTTTGCGGGCCAGAACCTCTTCAGCTTCCTTCAGGGCCTTTTCTGCATCTGCACGTTCTTTTTTATATTCATCCAGGTACGTTTCGTAGGTCTTGCCCGAGAAGCTGAATCCTACGTAGGTCAGGTAATCCTGAACGCTCTTTCCGGGTTAATTCTTCTTTACGTAGTCTACGATGGCGCTGAGCTGCTTATCTGAGAGTGCCTTGGAACCAACCAGATCGTTCATGGTTTTCTTCTTGTTGAAGTCTGCCCTTACAGCAATCCCTGAAAGGATGATGCTCTTCTGTCCGCTGCCGGTGCGGTCGTAGTAGGTAAGGGGATCGTTGTTCTTTCTGTATGCGTCAAGTGTTTCATTTACCTTTATGATCTGGTTCAGCATGTCGCTGATCTTGTTCTTGCAGTAGTCTGCGTCACAGCCTGTCCTTATTATCATCACTATTGTCTGCTGCATGTGCTGTCACGCCGATTTTATTTTCCTTCATGATCGCTGCGTCTGCAGTAAGGGGAGCTGCGAAGCTCATTGTCATGATCGCTGCCAGTGCTGCGATACCGATCCTTGCCTTCTTAGTAACCTTTGTATTATTTATCTTCTTCATAATCCTTACCTGCCTTTCTTTTTTTATCTCTTTTATCTGTTTTTATCTTTTTTTCTTTGTTTCCGGGTTGTTTCCCTGTTTCTGAGACCACTATAACAAACCAATCTTTGCAAAAGATTTGCAAATATAAAAAAATTTCCGAAATTATAAAAAAATTTCCGAAATTTTGGAAATATAGGGAAAGGTACCGGGCGAATAATACGGGGAAGCTTTCATGGAGTCCATGGACCGTTTTTTTTGATCCTGTCTTTTCCAGCCATAGTATCTACCTCCTGTTATCAGATAAGCATCGGCCAAAACCTGATCTTCATATATTTACAATATCACATATTTCCCTTATATAGCAGCACACAAGTTATAACAAAAGAGCAACACTTTGGAATGGAAATCTGTGGTATAATGGATGCAGTTGACCTGAAAAATACAGATAAGAAAGGATAGACAGGTGAGATATGCAGTTGTATAAAGATTTGAATCAGGTGCTGGAGGATCCGTTACTTGCCATAATTACCGATCGCATTACCACGATCAGGGAACTGAACAGATGCTTTATCAGATACAGAGTTCTTCCGAGGAAGCTGAAACGCTTCTCCGATTATTATTCAAATGAATTTCTGGGGCACACAGTACCGGAAATGTATGTTCTTGTTAAGGATAAGCTGAGCGCTGACAGCTATACCTTTAATGAGCATCAGATGCCGAATGAAAAGTACATGGTTTCGGAACCGGATCTCTATTACCATGAGGAAAGCTTCAATACCGGAGCAGCAAATATCTGTTTTATACTCGGACATTCGGGGAGCGGGAAATCCATGATGGCAAGAACCCTTGAGGGGGATGATATCGACCATATCGAGTTGGATGATCTGCTTCTTGTGAAGGATCATTTCACTATAAATGAACTGAAGGACTATTCCGATATGCTCTACAGTTTTTTCACGGGTGAGGGTGCAAAGTACTATATCGGGATCGAGGAAAGAGACAGTATCCCCAAAGAAGAATACGAGGACAGGCTTTTTGTCGATTTTGTCCTGTTTGCCATGGACTATGCAAAGCAGCATACGGATAAGAAATACATTATTGAAGGCATATGGATATATCTGTATTTCAATGATCCTTCTCTCTTTGAGGATTATGCCGTCTTCATTAAGGGAACATCTTTCCTTAAATCCAAGATCCGCGTGATGAAGCGTGAGATGCAGAGAGATAAGGAAACACTGAAGGACAGAAAGCTGATGTTCGGAAGGGAGACGAGGAATTATTTTCTGGATGAGGATAAGATCAATGTCTTCCGTGCCTTCTTCGCAAAACAGTCCGATACCATAGTGAGAAATGAGGCTAATGAGCCGGACAGCAAAGATGAAGCTGTCAGAAATGAACTGAACAACATCAACAGATGTTTTGTAAATAACGATGAAGGCGGGATCAGGGAGATCATTGAAAAGACTGAAGCAGACACGGAGCTTTCCAAATGGGATAAATTCAGGATCATCAAAGAATGTCAGACTGCGATATTTGATCTTTTAACTGTGTGATCCTCAGAACGGTTCCGGGACATCCGGAACCGTTTTTAAGATTCCCAACGCCTTCTGCCTTTTTTCTCCCTTAAGTTTTTCCAGAATTTGATACAATTATGATGCATTTGTGGATTATGGTGTTCTAAACCTGCACCGCTGTGGTGCCTCATTATCATGGAAAGCGATTTGGAAGGGAGTATAGAAAATGTATCGTAAAATCACAACAGTTACTTTGATAGCCGCTCTCCTGCTTACAGGATGCGGTAAGGAAAAACCCGAGGAAATAACAAACTACGGAACAGAAGCCGCCTCGGTCACTTCAGATACCGAAACCACAGCCTATGAAGCCTCCGCGCATAGCGGACAGTATCTTTCTTCTCAGCTTGGGGGAGAAAAGCTCGATTATGAAAACAGCTTTAATATAGGCAGTCTAAATGCAAAGATGGATGTACACTGTCAATTTACAAAAACCCCCGAAGAACACATAAACGGCGTCAGCAATCTCACCGATACGGACGTCCTCCCGGTATGGAGCGTACATGGGATCAACGAGAACAGGGTCTACGAAGAAGAGATCGTTGCATCCATACTTAAGGATGCGGCTCCCGTAAAGCATTTTATCAGCGGAGATGACTCCGAGTTTACAAAGAGCGCATGTATAGATTACGCCGGAGTCTACGGAGACGGTGATCTTGAAAAACCGACAGAGACCATTTCAACATGGAACGATACCGGGGATTATTACCTGCATACCTATGAGGGAAAATATCTGGATACTGATTACCAGCTGGTGATCGGCTACAGAAAAGACTGGAAATGCAAAACGATCTATCTCGGTCCGAAGAACTGGGGCTCGGTATCCACGGATCCGAATCTGAATTATTGCATAGATATAAACAATCACGCAGTAATGCTTCCCGATGAAAACGGGCAGAACTATATGGATTATGATCTGAATGAAATAATGAACGATCCGGAAAACAAATGCTCAAAAAACCGCGATACGCTGCTGAAGGATATGAAGGAGTTCACCGAAACCCTTAAGCTGAAGCTGCCTGATGACAGCATGATCATGCCGCTCTCCTCCGGTGACACCGCCGAAAACAGCAGGATCGGGTCGGAAATGCTTTTCATCAAAGCCGATTCCCTTAAAACCCATGATGACATATACAATTACAGAGAGGTTACACGCTCCGGCATATCCGAGGGCGTATTAGACGGATATATCGGGAGCGTAAGAACCAGTCTTGGCGGACAGGACATAGCATATTCCGGGGATTCCGATTATTTCATGTCCGATTACGGACAGATATATCTTAACGATAAGGGCGTTATCGCCTGCAACCTTTTTGTATTCTTTGAATTCGATAAATGCCTGTCGGAACGGGCAGCCATACTCCCCTTTGATAAAGCGATGGGCGCCTTTGAAGAAAATATAGCGTCAGTATTCGACGTATCAAAGGCAACCGGATCCGAACTGAAATTCTCCGACGCCGCTTTTGGTTATACACATGTTGAAAGCCCTGAAAACCCGGGTGAATTCACCTTTATCCCTGTCTGGGTGCTGGGCATAGTATCAAATGGAAATTATTACATGGGGCAGGTTGTTCAGAACGCCATGGATGGCAGTATAATAAATGTCTATATTCCGGAGGAGTAACGGACGGTCATGCGGATACGGATTTTTCTTTAAAACGATCCCCACTATCAGCGGATTCACGATACAAACCGCGGAATTATGCTGATAGTTCTCACTATACCGTTATGTATGGGGGCGGTGGACGGGGATGAAAAATCCACTTCGGTATTGCTTTTGTAGATCTTTTATGCTACTGTGTCACTGTTTAATCAGTCCCCTGGACAGGGATGTATTACAGATAACTATAGAAACACAGTAACGGGAGATGAAAAAAATGAGTATTAAAACATGGATGAAAAGAGTGGGTTCCGGGGCTCTGGCGCTGACAATTGCCTTCGGTTTAGCGGCCTGCGGCAGCAGCTCCGGCCAGACTGACAGCTCCTCCGCTTCCGGGAGCGGACACGATGATATTACGGGAAAGATTATGATCTATACATCAATGTACGATGATATCATCGCAAATATGAAGACCGAGCTGAAGAATGAATTCCCAAATCTGGATGTGGAATTCTTTCAGGGAGGTACGGGGACACTGCAGTCCAAGGTGGCTGCGGAGAAGGAATCCGGGAAGCTTGGCTGTGACATTCTGATGGTTGCCGAGCAATCTTACGCCATGGAGCTTAAGGAACAGGGAATGCTCCACCCGCATATCTTCCCGGAAGCCGACAAGCTGGCTTTCGAGTATGACAAGGAAGGCTACTGGTATCCGGTACGTTCTCTGAATATGGTTCTGGCATATAATCCGGAGAAATACAAGGAAGACGAAGTACCGCATACCATGAAGGATTTTGCGGAAAATGAGAAATATAAGGGGGATCTTTCCATGACCGATCCTCTGACCTCAGGTTCCTCCTATTGCTCGATGGTGGGTCTGATGGACAAGTACGGCGACGGCTACTTCAGGTCTCTCGGGCATCAGGACGTAACCCTCGAATCCGGTTCAAACGCTGTCGCAAAGCTGGAAACCGGCGAGATCCGTGCAGCCATGATCCTTGAAGAGACCATCCTTAAGAAACGCGAAGAGGAGCATTCTCCTCTGACTGTGATCTATCCTGAGGACGGATCCGTACCGGTACCGTCTCCCATCGTGATCGTTGATGCAAAGTACAGTGCAAACAATAATATCAAGGCAGCTGAGGCGCTGCAGGAATACTTCCTGTCCCCTGCCGGCCAGAAGCTGATCATCAAAGGCTGGATGTACGGCGTACGGAGCGACATGGAAGAACATCCCTATGATTCAAAGACGCTTAAAGAAATGTTGAAGAATACGATACCTGTGGATTATGAAAAATGTCTGAGACAGCGTGATGATATCCGGACATTGATCCAGAAAGAGCTTGAAAACTGACGGGTGAAGGGAAAGAATATGGATTCCGAAAAGAAGACACGACACTTTCATTTTGATATTAAATGGGTTATCATCGTGCTCATTTTGTCATTTCTTCTGGTGTTCCTTGTCTTCCCCTTATTATATCTGCTGTTCCGGGCGTTCTTTGCGGACGGCTCATTCTCACTTGATGCGGTGAAACGTATCTACAGCTATTCCCTGAACTGGAATTGTATCCTGAATACGCTTATCACCGCATCACTGTCCATGCTCTTCGGTATACTGATCGCATTCCCGCTGGCATGGCTGGTAACCCGGACTAATCTCTACGGGCGCAGATTCTTCCGCACCATTTTTCTTCTGACCTATCTTATCCCTCCTTATGTGGGGGCCATGGCGTGGATGAGACTTCTGAATCCGAAGGTCGGTACGGTTAATCTATTCCTGGAAAAGCTTTTCGGGCTTTCGGAAGCTCCTTTTAATATCTATACCATCGGCGGAATGGTCTGGGTACTTACGACATTTTACTACCCCATTGCATTTATCGTGCTCTGCCGTGCACTGGAAAATATGGACACTTCTCTGGAGGAGGCTGCCCGGATCTCGGGAGCCTCTCCCGTAAAGACCTTCTTAACTGTCACACTCCCCATGATGTTTCCCTCCATCGGCGCATCAGCCATCATGGTTTTCATTGCCGCCGCATCCTGTTTTGGTATCCCATCGATCATCGGGGCTCCCGGCAAGATCTACACCGTTACAACCAGGATCGCGGAATATGTAGCTGTGGGGACCCCCCAGGGACTGACGGATGCAACGGTGATCTCGGTCTTTCTGCTGCTGCTCTCACTGATCCTTCTCTTTGTATCAAATAAACTGTTCGGAAGAAGAGACCATATCACCATCGGCGGGAAGGCTGTGCAGTCAAACATTGTGGATCTACGGAAATGGCGGATACCGGTTACAATACTGATGATCCTCTTCGCTGTCCTCATAGTTGTGATCCCTTTACTTTCGGTAATCTCGACATCCTTTAAACTGGACATGGGAAAATCCGTTTTTGCGGAGGGTAATCTGACATTCCGGTTCTGGGAAAATATCTTTACCCGTTCATCGATCCGTCAATCCGCACTTAACAGCCTCCTCTCTGCTGCACTTGCCGCAACCTTAGGCATGGTAATGTGCATCATCATGGCATATTTTCTGAAGCGTTCAAATATGAAGGGCCGCAGGATCCCCGACTTCCTGATAACTCTGGGTGCAGGGACTCCGAGCATAGTTATCGCCCTGTCTTTTATCATGACCATGTCCGGACGTTTCGGGATCAACATCTACAATACACTGATGATCCTTGTCGTTGCTTATATGTTTAAATATATGATGATGGGTATGCGGGCCATGGTTTCGGGATTCTCACAGCTCGGGCCGGCCCTTGAAGAGGCGGCAGCCATATCCGGTGCAGGATGGTTTCGCCGTATGAGGGATGTGGTGCTTCCCATACTACGACCATCGATCGCAGGCGGCTGGTTTCTCATTTTCATCCCCTCCTTCTATGAGCTGACGATGTCAAATATCCTGTATACTTCCGGAACGAAGACCCTGGGCGTGGAGCTGTTCCTGTATCAGGTAAACAGCAGCCAGCAGACAGCTTCGGCGCTTGCCTGCTGTATCCTGCTGCTGGTGCTGATGCTGTACCTGGTAATGCGTAAGCTGTCGAAGGGGAAAGTCACGATATGAAAAACCTGAATAGATAATATCAGGAGAAAGAAAATGTCAGAGATCAAACTTGTACAGATTAAAAAAAGCTTCGGCAAAGTAGAAGTGCTGAAGGATTTCACGGAAACCTTTGCGGATGGCGAATTCATTACCCTGCTTGGACCTTCCGGTTGCGGAAAGACCACTACACTCCGCCTGATAGCAGGCTTCGAACGACCGACATCGGGAGAGATATGGATAGACGGTACAGCTGTAAGTACTGATACAGGCTTTGTCCCGCCGGAAGAACGGGGACTCGGGATGGTGTTCCAGTCCTACGCTGTCTGGCCTCATATGAATGTATTTAAAAATGTTGCCTATCCCCTGAAGCTCCGGAAAATCCCTAAAGCTGAGATCCGCGAGAAAACCGGGCATATACTGGAGATCGTGAACATGCGGGATCTGGCTGAGCGCATGCCTGACGAGCTTTCAGGCGGGCAGCAGCAGCGTGTGGCCCTGGCCCGTGCTCTGGTGGCTGAGCCGAAGGTACTGCTTCTGGATGAACCTCTCTCTAATCTTGACGCAAAGCTCCGCAGCGGCATGCGGAGGGAGATCAAGGATCTTCAGAAAAGACTTGGGATAAGTATTATTTACGTAACACATGACCAGAGTGAAGCACTGACCATGTCAGACCGTGTTGTTGTAATGAATGACGGAATGATCCAGCAGACGGGTACACCCATGGAAATCTTCCGTCACCCGGCAAATGATTTTGTTGACCGGTTCGTTGGACAGGTGATCCGCGACCAGCTGGCCGACATCTCCGCCTTCTCATAAGAAAAGCCGGGATCACGGCTCATAAAATAGCATCGAAATTATTGTTTTTACGGCTGTTTTGATGTATATTATTCAATGGATTAGTTCGTATCGACTACTAAGTACCGGCTTAATAACGAAACTTCCTAAAACTAAAGAACAGGAGAAAAACTATGGCAGGTGTATTCGGTGCTCTATCAATTGGTTTTGGATTACTCGGTTCATTTCTGGCAGGATGGATCGGAGTCGCTCTCGTTGTGATCTTTGCCGCGGTCGCTATCATCTTCCGCATAAAGAAGAACAAAGCTGATCCGGAAGGTCCTCAGAAGGTCAGCGCTATCATTTGTGGTATCGTCGGCGTGATTCTTGCTGTTATCACACAGATAGGTGTGAGTGCATATGCCACAAAAATGAAAGACGCCGCAACAGAGCTTGGTGATGTTCCGATGATCTCAGCGGGTGCGGACGGATTTAAGACTCTCGGTATAATAGGCTTCGTTTCGATGGCTTCAGATGCAAGGCCCTCCGGTCTTTCTGACGACGCCTACACTAAAGAGTTGGAGGCGCAGCTGAACAGAGTAAATGATAAGATAAACAATAAATAGTCACTTATAAAATGTCAGGATGAAAACTTGTTCCTCATCCTGACATTTGTTTACTCAAATATTTTAGTATCACGTCTGCACATTACAAAAGAGACTTCACGAGGAGAACTGATATGAACTTTAATAGTATTGAGCTTTCGGGAATCAGTAATGCACGGGAACCCGGCGGCTGCCGGATCGGCGGCAGGGAAGTAAAAAAAGGCCTGCTCATCAGGACGGCATCCCTATGTGATGCCACAGATGAAGCAATTAAAAAACTCAGTGATACATACCGTGTACAAACCGTGATCGATCTTCGGATGAGTTCGGAGCATCAATTCAGACCTGACCCCGAAATACCCGGAGCCTCATCTTTCCATCTTCCGGTTTTGGAAATGGAGGATATGATAAAAGATGTTGATCCCGAGCTGGTGAAGGAGTACGCCAGCTTAAAAGAAGACCGTATGATGCTTTTTGAAAAAGTCTATGAAGCAGGCATACTTGACAGCAGTATGTATGTCTTTTTCCTTCTGGGGGAACGCGGAAAGGCTTCCTGGAGAAGGTTCTTTGAGGAATTGCTGAAGGTCGGGGAAGACCGTGCATTTCTCTGGCACTGCACAGACGGGAAGGACCGTACGGGCTGCGGATCCATGCTGATCCTGTCCGCCCTTGGCGCAGACAGAAAGCTGATCATGGCTGATTATATGCATACAAATACGATACGGAAGCAGCAGCTGGATGCGGTCAGAATGAAGACTGCCCACCTGGGCTGGCCTCAGGAAAAGGTGGATACTCTCATCTTCATGTCCGGAGGCGTGGTTGAAAGCTATATGAGCAACGCTCTTAATGCTCTTGAAGAGAAATATGGTTCGGTGGCCGGCTATCTCCGTGAGGAACTGGGAATAGGCGACGCTGAAACAGAAATACTGCGAAGCCGGTATCTCGTATAAGCACCGCTCCGCAGTAATATACTTATTTGGTCGGATCCTTATGCATGTAGGCCCCGTTATGGTTTCTAAGGAAAAAGAGCAGAGAGATAAATGATGATTTGTAGAGAACGAATTCCTTCTGCTTCATCATTTCCAGGATCTCCTCTTCCGTTGCCCAGCGCACCTGCTCCACCTCAGTGGCCTGCAGTGTAAGGGTGTTGATATCCACATCCATGTTGACAGTATAGATATCATTAAAACCGCCATCAAAGTAGATAGTCATGGCAGGCCTCATGCCATCCAGGGAATAATCAATCCCCACTTCTTCGAGGAGCTCTCTGGATGCCGCCTGCTGGCTGCTGTCTCCCGCAAGGGCGCTTCCTCCGGCAGTAATATCCCACATGCCGGACCATCCTTTCTTCTCCTTCTGTCTTTTCTGGATAAGCATTCTTCCCTCACTGTCGAAGATACACACATGGACCACGAGCCTGTAATAGCCTTCCGGCACTTTATTGCCTCTCTCAAGGACTTTACCGCTCTTGTTGCGGTTTACATCATACAGATCAAAGCATTCCATTTGAACTCTCCCCCCGGTTATCGCATATCTCCGATGCTTTTATATAACGTATATCAGCACCTCCATCCATAATAAACCCTTTCAGCCCATAATACAACCGCCGAATCATCCATGTGTCTTTTTAATCTGCTGCTTTGCGGTAAAGCTTACAGCCGTTTTCCGGGGAAGGAGCCTTCCCGCAGTCACGGCCCCCTTCATAGTGAGCGTCGGGACTATCACTGTCTTTCTCTTTTTCATGCCCGAAAGAGCTGTCTTTACACATTTCTTTGCCGTGATACCTTTCAATGCAAACTGAACCTCAGCCACGGAATTGAACTCCGTATCCACCGGTCCCGGGCAGAGACAGCCCACATAGATTCCTGTTCCTTCCAAACGGAATTCCTCGGCGACCGCCTGGGTCAGGCTTGCCACATACGCCTTTGTTGCATAGTAGGCAGCCATATACGGTCCTCCGGGAAGCAATCCCGCAGAGGATGCCACATTCAGGACATAACCGGCTCCCCTTTTCTTCATGGAGTTCAGGGCAGCCTTCATCAGAAGATGCATTGCGGTCACATTCAGTTCTATCATCTGCTTCTCACGATCCACGTCGGTTTCAAGGAAAGAACCTGCGAGACCGAAACCCGCGTTATTTATGAACACGTCCACCCTGTGCCTTCCCATCCAGCCGATCAGAAGCTCACGTCCGCTGTCAGAAACCAGATCGGCGATCATGATCCCCGCATGCACTCCGGCCTTCTTCAGCTCGTCTTTCATCCCATACAGGCGGTCTCTCCGCCGCCCCACAAGCAGAAGCCGGTAGCCCTGCCGTGCCAGCTGCCGTGAAAACTCAAGTCCTATCCCGCTGGTCGCACCCGTCACAACCGCCCAGCCCTTTCTATTAGCTTTTTTCATATGTTCCTCCCGATAAAATGAACTTCTGCTCTTAAAGCTTCAGATCCTTCAGAAGATCTCCAAGCGATGTACCTATGGACTCACTTTCGGGAAGCACGAGTTTCTCTTCCTCAGCCGGCTGTTCTTCGGGATTCTCCTGAAGGGCTTTTATTGAAAGTGATATCTTTCCGTCCTTGATATCGATAACCTTAACATCCACTTCCTGGCCTTCTTTAAGTACGACTCCCGGATGCTTGATCCTCTTATGGGCTATCTGCGAGATATGCACCAATCCGGACATTCCGTCACCAAGGTCGATAAATGCTCCATAATCCTTGATCGTCGCAACCGTGCCGTGAAACACCTGTCCCGCCTTAACTTCGGATATTTTTTTCTTTCTGCTGAGTTCCTGCCTCTCCTTCAGTATTTCCCGTGCGGAAAGGATCAGCTTGTCGTCGTCCATATTTGCCTCAAAAACCCTGACCTCAAGTTCCTTCCCCAGGAAAGAATTACAGTCATCAATTCTCTCAAGAGAGAGCTTTGAAATAGGGATAAATGCCCTGATGCCTTCAAAATCAGCGACAACTCCTCCCTTTACCACCTCACTGACCGTGACTACGGTATTCTCCTGGGATTCCTTCATCTCCTCCGCCTTTTTCCATGCAAGAAGCGTATCCGTGTCGTGGATTCCGTCACCCATCAGACTGTATGACGCTTCCAGCATTTCCTCATAATCCTTCATCGACTCACTCATTTTAATCACATCCTCCTTTTGAAGGTTTTTTTACTGAATAACGGAAGCCCTCAGTTCCGTCTTTTGTGACAATTTCTTCTTTCTTCCAGGATATCCGTCATATCCTTCAGACACTTTTCGGTACATTTCTCCCGCTCAGGCAGCTCTTTATGACGGTCCATGAAATCTATGACTCTGATACAGCCCAGAAGCTGCGCCATATTTTTTGTTTCAGAGATCGTCTCCTTCCCCTTTTCCCCCAGGTACTGTTCAAAGGTCCGGTCGCAGATCCTTGCAGCTGTCTCAACATCAATTCCCAGAATGTGGGCCGCTTCAGGTGCGATCGACGGGAACTGCCGGTAGGAAACGAATACGGTGGCAAGCTCGAAGATCGGATCTCCCGTACAAAGCGTATCCATATCGATGAGCATGAGCTCATCACCGCAGACAAGGATATTATTCATGTGAAAATCCGCATGAATAACCGTATTACAATACGGTATGGCATCCACAATATCGATGAGTTCCGTATATAACTCCTCCGGTATCAGCTTTCTGACCTTCTTCATCCATTCCAGCGTCTGCTTTTTCATATCCGGAAGCTCATCCTTCTCTGCTGCCTCGATGGAATGAACAAGTCTCATCAGATTTACGGATTTTCGGATAAAATCCTCAAAGTGCTCCGGAGAACTATTGATATAATCCGCAGATGATCCCGCATCCAGCTTTTCAAACACGGTTCCGTAACGATCACCGACACGAACGACATCAAAGGGGATCGCTGTGGGTATCCCTTTTACAAATGCCCAGCGTGCACATTTTCTTTCCCTTTGAATGGACTCAAGACTGACTGTTTCGTAATATACCTTGACCAGCATATCCGGCGCAGTCCGGTAAACGATACCATGCGCACCCCGCCCGATCTCGGGACAGCCATCGATGCTTATCTCACGATACTCCCGCATGCCGCTTCCTCCCTTTGTTATAATGATCATCTGCCGCATAATAGAACGTTGCGCCTATTATATCATATTTCAGGGGGCGGGGAAAGTTTCTCATCGTACATGTGACAAAACAGGGAGGGATCTCATCGTACCGTTATCTGTACGCTGAGATCCCTCCCCTGATGATACGATGAAAGCCGTACTCTGATGATACGGTGATAACCGTCCCCGGATTTACTCCCACTTCTCTATGATCTCTTCAGCCAGAGTTTTCTTGGAAATGCATCTGTCCATTGCCGATTTGTTAAGGTATCTGTGCGCCTCCTCCTCCGTCATATGCTCCTTTTCGATCAGGAGACATTTTGCCTGGTTTATTATACGCATCTCCTTGATCTTTTCCTCCAGCGTAAGAACCTTCTTCTCCGTGTCCCACATCTTATTCCTGATCGCGATCAGATGACGCAGATTCCTGGCCAGGGCGCGGTTTGTCAGCGGCTTTGCCAGGACCACCACTCCGTAATCGATCACACGCTCCGTAATATCGTCCACCAGATCGCCTGGTGTGATCACCAGAATGCCGGAACTGTAACGGGTACAGATATCCATCACAAAATCCCCTCCGAACTCATCCGGAAGAGGCGTATTGACAATGATCACATCAAAGTGCCGGTTCAACAGCTCCTGGGCAGCCTGTGCTGCGCTGCGTCTTGTCTCAATGGTGCTGAAATGGGCCCCGGAGATCACCTTTTTCACAAAGCTATTCAGTTGTTCCGACTGTGAAACGATCAGGATCGAATACATGCGGTCTGATGCCTTATTCATAGTTTTTCCCATATATGCATTCTGTCATCATCACTTCATATAGCAGCTGATGATCTCCTCAGGTATCACCTCACGGATGAAGGCGCTCTCCTCCACCGCGCGGATTGCTTCCTTCCTTGATTGCGGAAGAAGCACGCCCTCCGCATCCATCTCCGCCGGAAGCTCCAGCTTCTTTTCAATGCCGTAAAGACCTGCGTGGATCAGCAGAGCATAGACCAGATACGGATTGCTGAGGGCATCCGGTGATCTGAGCTCCACACGCGTTCTTTCGTGGTGGGTGGAAATATGCACCATTTCCGATCCGTCCGAACTTGACCAGTTTACACGGTCCGGCGCGGTTCCCTTTCCGAAACGAGCATAGGAATTATCCGAAGGATTCAGGAACAGCGTCATGTCCCGGATCTTGTCGATAATACCGGCTGCTGCGCAGCGGCAGAGATCATTTCCATCCTGATCCACAGCATAAATGTTGATATGATATCCGTTGCCGGGCGCACCCGGAAGGGGTACCGGTGAAAAATCCGCTATGAGTCCGTTTCTGTCCGCAACGGTCTGCACCACCATTTTAAAGGTGGTCATCTGGTCCGCCGCCTTTAGGGGCTTACCGTAATGAAAATCGATCTCATTCTGACCCGGTCCTCTCTCATGATGGGAACGCTCCGGTGTAAGGCCCATCTGCTCAATGGTAAGGCATATCTCCCTGCGGATATTCTCCCCGCGGTCCAGCGGTGCGATATCCATATAACCCGCCTGATCGTAAGGGATCTTTGTGGGGTTCCCGTCTTCATCCTTCCTGAAAAGATAAAATTCCGATGCGGATCCGAAGCGGAATTCCACATGATCCTTTTTTGCGCGTTCCACAGCCTTCTTCAGGACCGCCCGGGTATCTACGGCAATGGGCACTCCCTCCGCAGTGACAACATCACAGAACATACGGACCACGCGTCCGTTGTCGGGCCGCCACGGAAGCACCGCCAGCGTTGAAGGATCCGGGGACAGATACAGCCTTCCGCTGCCCTCGCCCTGAAATCCCTTTATGTCTCCTGTGTTGATCCCGATTCCCTCGGAAAAGGCCTTCTGCACCTCTCCCGGCATTATGGAAATATTCTTCTGCACACCGAATGCATCACGAAAAGCCAGCCGGATAAATCTGACATCCTCTTCATCGATATACTGCATAACCTCTTCGGGAGTATAATTCATTTCTTTCCCTCCATATCTCCGGATCTTTTTTCTTACCTGTCAGTTTTAAGAGATCACCTGACACTGTCATAGTATAACATAATTGATTTTCATTTCATCTTACTTTTTTGAATTGTTTTTTCGGATAAACGGAACTATTCCTTCCCGATTTCCGACAGCGGCTTCTCAAACCGTGACTTCCCGGTGTTTTCCGGAACCGGCGTTTCATACTGTCCGCTGAAGCAGGCATGACAGTAGCCGTTATGTCCCACCAGCTCGGACAGGGAATCAATCGGCAGATACCCCAGCGAATCCGCTCCGATCATTTTCGCGATCTCGGTCAGGGAATACCTGCAGGCTACCAGGTTTTCCTTTGTATCGATGTCCGTTCCGTAGTAACAGGGACTGATAAACGGCGGTGATGAGATCCTTACATGGATCTCCCTTGCCCCGGCCTCCCGAAGCAGGCGGACTATCCTGCCGCTGGTGGTGCCCCTGACGATGGAATCATCCACCAGAACCACCCGCTTTCCTTCCACCGTTGAGCGCACGGGATTCAGCTTTATCCGGACGCCGCTGGCACGCTCATCCTGGGAGGGCGAGATAAATGTCCTGCCGATATATTTGTTCTTGATAAATCCGATCCCGTAGGGAATACCGGAATAACGCGCATATCCCAGCGCCGCGTCCAGACCGGAATCCGGGACGCCTACCACCACATCCGCAAGAACCGGATAGTTCCGGGCAAGGATCTCACCGGCTTTGAGACGCGCGGCATGAACCGGTACTCCTTCGATGACAGAATCGGGACGTGCGAAGTAAATGTATTCGAAAATGCAGATGCTGTGCCTCTTTGTTCCGCAGTGCTCCCGTACGCTTTGTACGCCTCCATCCGAGAATACCACTGCCTCTCCCGGCTCCACATCACGGATATAGCGGGCTCCCACCGCTTCCAGAGCACATGTTTCGGATGCCGCGATATAGGTACCGTCCGCCTTCTGTCCAAAGCACAGGGGCCTGAAACCGTGGGGATCCCTGGCTATGATCAGCTTGGCCGCTGACATTACAGCAATGGAATAGGCCCCCTCCAGATAAGGCATGGCATTTATCACCGCCTCCTCTATGGACGGGCATTTCAGACGTTCCCTTGTCAGAATATAGGCGATGATCTCCGTATCGGATGTGGAATGAAAGATCGCGCCGGAAAGCTCCAGTTCACGACGGAGTTTATAAGCATTACTAATATTCCCGTTGTGAGCAAGAGCCATCTTTCCCTTTTGGTGATTCACCTCCATGGGCTGGCAGTTGTTGCGATTATTGGCTCCCGTGGTACCATAGCGCACATGTCCCACGGCGATATGCCCCTTAGGATACCTGGCCAGCTCCTCGGCGGAAAAGACCGTACTTACCTGTCCGAGGTCCTTGTGGGAGTGAAAGATCCCGTCCCGGTTCACAATGATCCCGCAGCTTTCCTGGCCCCTGTGCTGCAGTGCATAGAGGGCATAGTACGCATCCCTCGCAACATCATAATCCTCAGGGGAATAGGCCCCGAAGACGCCGCATTCTTCATGAAAATGATCATTCATATCCATACCTCACGAAACCCTCACCATGTCCTCTTCTGTTCCGGTGCCGCTTCCACGATTACTGATGGAAACCGGTCCCGGCAGCTTTATCTGGCAGTATTTTTCTTTTGTTCCAGCGCCGTTTCCACAAACCTTCGGAATACGGGGTGGGGACGGGTCGGACGGGATTTGAATTCCGGATGGAACTGAACGCCGAGATAGAAGGGGTGATCCGCGATCTCTACGGTTTCCACCAACCCGCCATCGGGCGAAAGACCGGAGATCACCAGTCCCTTCCCGGTAAGGACGTCACGATAGTCATTATTAAATTCATAGCGGTGGCGGTGGCGTTCGGAGATAACAAGCCTTTCACCGTCATCTTCCGTACCGTCTCCGGATTCACGGTAGCACTTTTCAAGCAGCGTTCCCCGCTGTACCGAGCATGGGTATTTACCGAGCCTGAGAGTCCCTCCCTTATCGATATCATCCGATTGTCCCGGCATGAAATCGATGACCTTATTACTGCAGATCTCATTAAATTCCCCGGAATCCGCATCCGCGATACCTGCTGCGTTACGGGCATATTCTATGACTGCTATCTGCATGCCGAGACATATCCCGAGGTAGGGGATACTGTTTTCCCTGGCATAGCGTGCGGCAAGGATCATACCCTCGATCCCTCTGCTGCCGAATCCGCCGGGTACCAGGATGCCGTCTGTATCGGAGAGTCTATCTGCGATATTTCCCTCATTCAGCTCCTCAGAGTCTATCCAGTCAATGCTAATATGGGCATTCAGCGCAAAGCCGGAGTGATTCAGGGCTTCCACTACGGAAAGATAGGCGTCATGAAGCTGAACGTATTTCCCTACCAGGCCGATCCTTACGTCACGGTTACGTGCCGCAATATTTCCCACCACCTGTACCCAGTCGGTAAGATCCGGCTCCGGTGCTTCGATCTCAAGCTCACGGCAGACTACACGGGCAAGACCGCCCTGTTCCAGCATCAGCGGTGCTTCATACAGATTCGGAAGTGTGCGGTTCTCAATAACACAGTCTTCCTTTACATTGCAGAACATGGATATCTTCCGGAATATCTCCGGCTCCAGCGGTTCATCGCAGCGAAGGACTATGACATTCGGGTTTATCCCCATTCCCTGCAGTTCCTTTACGGAATGCTGGGTGGGTTTGGATTTATGTTCGTCGGAGCCGTGAAGGTAAGGTACCAGCGTTACGTGAATGAAGAGACTGTTCCGCCTTCCCACCTCCAGGGATATCTGGCGTACCGCCTCAAGAAAGGGCTGGGATTCAATGTCACCTATGGTTCCGCCGATCTCGGTGATCACCACATCAGCATCAGTTTCATGTCCCACACGATAGACAAATTCCTTGATCTCATTGGTTATATGGGGTATGACCTGCACAGTGGAACCCAGGTATTCTCCACGACGCTCCTTATTCAGCACATTCCAGTATACCTTTCCGGAGGTCAGATTGGAAAAACGGTTCAGATTTTCATCAATAAAACGCTCATAATGTCCCAGATCAAGATCCGTTTCCGCTCCGTCCTCCGTCACGAACACCTCTCCGTGCTGGTACGGGCTCATGGTACCCGGATCTACGTTGATATACGGATCCAGCTTCTGTGCCGCCACCTTAAGCCCTCTCGCCTTCAGGAGGCGCCCCAGTGATGCTGCCGTAATGCCTTTTCCAAGTCCGGACACAACACCTCCCGTAACGAAAATGTACTTCTTCATGAAAATCTCCTCTTTATCCTAAAGATTTGTATATCCCATCAGATCGCGGTCCACTTTCTTTGCCACTGCACGGCCCTCTGCGATAGCCCGGACTACCAGAGACTGTCCGATGTGCATGTCGCCGGCGGTGTATATGCCTGCCCTGCCGGACGCATGGCTTCCCCGTTCCGTCTTCACATTCGTCCTTTCATCCACCTCCACTCCAAAGGCTTCGGTGACATAGCTTTCGCTTCCAAGGAAACCGGCCGCAATGAGGACCAGATCCGCAGGCAGTTCTTCTTCCGTACCTTCCGCCGGAACCATACGCATCCTGCCTGTTATTTCATCTTTTTCCGGACGGAGTGATACGACGGTAACGCTCTTAAGCCTTCCTTCATCATCCTTGTTAAAGCTCTGTACCGTTGTCTGATAGCGGCGAGGATCCTTTCCGAATAATTGGATGGCTTCCTCCTGACCGTAATCCGTCTTTTCCACTCTCGGCCATTCAGGCCACGGATTGGAGGCAAGGCGGCACTTCGGCGGTTCAGGCATCATTTCCAGCTGTATCACATCGGCCGCTCCAAGACGGATGGAGGTTCCGACACAGTCGTTCCCCGTATCGCCGCCGCCGATCACGATCACATGCTTACCCTCTGCCAGTTCCGTGGGAACCTCTTTAAAGTCGCTGTCCAGAAGGGTTTTCGTTACTTTAGAAAGAAAATCCACCGCAAAAAAGATACCTTCCGCATCCCTGCCCGGGGCATTGATATCACGTGGATGCGATGCTCCGCATGTAAGGATCACACAGTCATATTCCTCCATAAGCTGTTCAGCGGAAATGTCCTTTCCCACATCAGCATTAACGATGAAATTGACGCCTGCCCGTTCCATCATTTCAACCCGGCGGTCGATCACACGCTTATCCAGCTTCATATTCGGGATACCGTAGCGAAGCAGCCCTCCGACCCTGTCTCTTCTCTCATAGACCGTTACGGAATGTCCCCTTGAATTCAGAAGCTGTGCCGCTGCCAGCCCCGAAGGGCCGCTGCCGATCACCGCGATCTTCTTTCCGGTCCGCGCCTTTGGTTCCTCTTCCTTTACCAGTCCGTGTTCAAAGGCATATTCGATCACAGCCCTTTCATTTTCCTTTGTAGATACAGGATCGCTGTGCAGGCCGCAGGTGCAGGCTGCCTCGCAGAGCGCCGGGCAGACCCGGGAGGTGAATTCCGGAAAGCTGTGGGTTTTGGAGAGGCGGATATATGCCTGTTCATACTTGCCGTGATATACCAGATCGTTCATTTCCGGCACCAGATTATGCAGGGGACAGCCGGACATCATCCCGGAGATCATGGTACCCGCCTGACAGAAGGGAACTCCGCAGTCCATGCAGCGCGCTGCCTGCTTCATCTGTTCTTCCGAAGGAAGGGCACCGTGAAACTCCCGGAAATTCTTTACCCGTTCCTTTTCCGGTACCACCGGGCCTATTTTTCTTTCATATTCCAAAAAACCTGTTGGTTTTCCCATTTCTTAATCCTCCGGCTCATTAGCCAACCAGTTTTGTGAAAGCATCGATCTCCGCCTGCTCCCGGGACATGCCCTGTTCCTCGCCTTCCGCGATGAGATGGAGCATTTCCTTATAGTCTGCCGGGATTATCTTCTTGAACTTACCGATGTAGTTATCGAAATCATTCAGTATCCTCTGTCCTTTTTGCGAACCGGTGTATTCCACATGCTTCCGGATGATACGGCGCAGTTCTTCCTTCTCATTATGCTGCTCCACCTTTTCCATCAGCACCAACTGCTTGTTCAGGTTCTTATAAAGAGTATTATCTTCATCCAGTACATAGGCGATGCCGCCGCTCATACCTGCCGCAAAATTCTTACCCGTCGGTCCGAGTATGATGGCCCGGCCGCCTGTCATGTATTCGCAGCCGTGCTCTCCCACGCCTTCCACCACCGCGGTAACACCGGAATTACGGATGCAGAAACGCTCTCCCGCCATTCCACCTATATATGCTTCTCCGCCGGTAGCTCCGTAAAGGGCTACATTTCCGATGATTATGTTCTTACCCGGGTCATAGGCAGCTTCCCCTGGGGCCCTGACAATGAGCCTTCCGCCGGACAGGCCCTTACCGAAATAATCGTTGCTGTCACCGGTAAGAGCAAGTGTCACGCCACCCGGTACAAATGCGCCGAAGCTCTGTCCTCCCGCACCTGTACAATTCACATGGATCGTATCATCAGCCAGGCCCTCCGGATTATGCCGGGTCACCTCAGCTCCCAACAGTGTTCCGAAGGAACGGTCGATATTCTCAACTCTGACGGATATGCTGCAGGGCTTTCCTTTTTTGATCGACTGCTGAACAGCCTTATTTGTCAGCAATTCCCTCTCATCCCTCGTTTCCTCCAGACGGAAGTCATATGCTTTTTCCGGATGGAAGGTCTGAGCCTCCCGGTCGAAACCGGAGAGATCCACCAGGATACGGTCAAGAGATATCTCTTTTGCATGCTTCCGGCTTACGGAATCCTTTCTCTTCAAAAGATCCGTCCGGCCGACCATTTCAGCTATGGTGCGTACTCCCAGCTTTGCCATGTATTCACGCAGTTCTCTTGCGATGAACCTCATGAAATTCTCAACATATTCCGGCTTGCCCGTGAAGCGTTTACGAAGCTCGGGATTCTGGGTGGCCACTCCCATGGGGCAGGTATCCTGATGGCAGACACGCATCATGACGCAGCCCAGAGTTACCAGGGGAGCCGTGGCAAAACCAAACTCCTCCGCGCCCAAAAGTGCGGCTATCGCAACATCCCGGCCGCTCATAAGCTTGCCGTCGGTTTCAATGACGACCTGATCACGAAGGCCGTTCATCAGCAGTGTCTGATGTGTTTCAGCCAGTCCCAGTTCCCAGGGAAGACCTGCATTATGGATGGAGCTTAAGGGGGCAGCTCCCGTTCCTCCGTCATAACCGGATACAAGTATCACCTGTGCCCCTGCCTTTGCCACGCCTGCCGCTACCGTTCCTACTCCCGCTTCGGACACAAGCTTCACGGAGATCCGTGCATTTTTGTTTGCGTTCTTAAGGTCATAGATCAGTTCGGACAGATCCTCTATGGAATATATATCATGGTGCGGCGGTGGTGAAATGAGAGATACGCCGGGTGTGGAGTGGCGGGTCTTTGCGATCCAGGGGTAAACCTTCCTGCCCGGAAGGTGTCCGCCCTCGCCCGGTTTTGCTCCCTGGGCCATTTTGATCTGGATCTCTTTCGCACTGATCAGATACTTGCTTGTAACACCGAAACGTCCGCTGGCAACCTGTTTGATGGCCGAGCTCTTATCCTCTGCCGTACCTGCGGAAGCCAGTCTCTCGTCACTCTCACCGCCTTCACCGCTGTTTGACTTTCCATGCAGACGGTTCATGGCGATGGCAAGACAGGTGTGCGCTTCCTCGGAAATGGATCCGTAGGACATGGCGCCGGTTTTGAAACGGCGGACGATATCGTCTTCACTCTCCACCTCATCCAGCGAAATTCCCTCTTCGGGATAATTGAAATCCAGGAGACTCCGGAGATATCCTGTCTCCTCTGCGTCAACCATTTCCGTATATTGCTTAAACCGGTTATAATCTCCTTCCCTGGCGGATGCCTGCAGCATGTGGATCGTCCGCGGGTTGTAGCGGTGCTGCTCACCCTGAGCACGGGATTTGTGCCGTCCCAGCGCGGTAAGGGAAAGATCCGATGCAAGTCCCAGCGGATCAAAGGCTTTGCTGTGCTGTGCGTCAGCCGCCTCCGCGATATCGGAAAGAGTGATGCCTCCTACCCGGCTGACTGTTCCGGTAAAATACCTCTCGATCACTGAGGGTGCGATGCCTATAGCTTCAAATATCCTGCTGCCCTGATAGGACTGGATCGTGGAGATGCCCATCTTGGAAGCTATCTTCACTATGCCTGCCCGGACAGCCTTATCATAGTCATCCACAGCTGCATAGTAATCCTTCTCCAAAAGCCCCTCCTCCACCAGCTCCGCAATGGTCGCGTGAGCCAGATAGGGATTGACTGCGGAAGCACCGAAGCCGAGAAGAGTTGCAAAATGATGGACCTCCCGCGGTTCCCCGGATTCCAGGATAAGGGACATTGCGGTACATTTTCTTGTAACTACCAGATGACGGTGAACGGCTGCCACCGCCAGAAGAGACGGAAGCGCCACATGGTTTTCATCCACTCCACGGTCGGAAAGGATCAGGATATTTGCTCCCTCACGATAAGCCCTGTCAACCTCGACAAAAAGGTGGTCGATCACACGCCCGATAGGTGTGCTCTTATAATAAAGCGTGGAGACCTTAGCAACCTTGAAGCCCTCCTTCTTCATATGTTCGATCTTCAGGAGATCCAGATCCGCAAGGATAGGATTGTGGATCTTCAGGACATGACAGTTCTCCGGCTGTTCGGAAAGAAGATTTCCGTTCTTTCCGAGATATACGCTGCGGCTTGTAACGATCTTCTCCCGTTCCGCATCAATAGGCGGATTCGTAACCTGTGCGAAAAGCTGTTTGAAGTAATAGAACAACGGCTGGTATTCCTTTGACAGGGCAGCGATGGGGGTATCAACACCCATGGCGCCGATCTGTTCAATACCGCGCTCCGCCATGCTCCGGATGCCTTCATAGTAATCCTCATAGGTATACCCGAAGGCCTTCTGCAGACGCGTCCTCTCCTCCCGGGTGTAGGTCGTCACCCTGGCATTCGGGATCCTGATATCATGCAGCTCCAGCAGATTTGCATCCAGCCACTCTCCGTAGGGCTCTCTCCTTGCATATTTCTCCTTGATTTCCGCATCTGTATAGATCCGCCCTTCCTTCGTATCCACCAGCAGCATCTTGCCCGGATGCAGGCGTTCCTTCTGTAAAATGTGCCGCTCATCCAGCGGCAGCACTCCTACCTCTGAAGAAAGGATCAGACGGCCGTCATCCATTACGACATAACGCGACGGACGCAGGCCGTTCCGGTCCAGGATCGCGCCCATCTGATCGCCATCGGAAAAGAGGATGGAAGCCGGTCCGTCCCAGGGCTCCATCATTGTCGCGTAATACTGATAAAAATCTTTCTCCTCCTGCGTAAGTGTATCGTTATGTGCCCAGGGCTCCGGGATGCAGATCATGGCTGCCAGCGGCAGATCCATACCGCTCATCATCAGGAATTCCAGTGTATTATCCAGCATGGCAGAGTCCGATCCGCTGGATGAGATCACCGGCAGGACCTTCGTCATATCCTCGGAGGAAAGCTGTTTTGTTGACATGGTTTCCTCACGGGCCAGCATCTTGTCTGCATTTCCCTTGATCGTATTGATCTCCCCGTTGTGTACCATAAGGCGGTTCGGATGCGCCCGGTTCCAGCTGGGTTCGGTATTTGTGGAGAAACGGCTGTGTACCATGGCGATGGCCGAGGTATAATCCGGGTCCTCCAGGTCCGTAAAGAAGGTCCTGAGCTGTCCAACAAGGAACATACCCTTATAGACAATAGTCCTGCAGGACAGGGACGGTACATAGGTGTCCACGCTGCTCTGCTCAAACTCCCTGCGGATCACATAGAGTCTGCGGTCCATATCCAGATCGCTCATCTCTGCGGTTCTTCCACTCAGAAATGCCTGAAGGATCACAGGCATGCATTCCCTCGCCTTCCGTCCCAGAACCTCCGGAGCGGTGGCTACCTTTCGCCATGCAAAAACGGTAAGGCCTTCCTTTTCGGCTATGGTCTCAAACATTTTCTTTGCGCGGCGCACCGGAAGATCTCCGTTCGGGAAGAAGAACATACCGACTCCGTACTGTCTCTCTCCCGGCAGCTTTACGCCCTGCTCCGCCAGTTTTTTTACAAAGAACGCATGGGGGATCTGCGTAAGTATCCCTACGCCGTCACCGGTTTCTCCGGCCGCATCCTTACCGGCCCTGTGCTCAAGACGCTCCACGATCTTAAGAGCATCGTCTACCAGCCTGTGGCTCTTCTCACCCTTTACATGGATGATCGCGCCGATACCGCAGTTATCATGCTCGAAAGTCTCGTTATAAAGGCCGTTATTCTTTAAATTTTCCACTGCATTCTTCATCCGGGTTACCTCCTTCGTGAGGGATGAATCTCTCCTCCCGATTGCCTGAAAAAAGCAAAAAGGCGCTTCGAGTACATTACCCGAAACGCCTTTGCTTCGCCATATTCAATATATTTTGTTCAGATGTTACTTAGTATAGCACTTTATTTTCAAAAGTCAACCTCTTTTTTTACCGTTTATTATTAAGTCATACGGAAGTTTTCTTTCACAATGAAATGTACCGCCGTTTTCAACCCATATTGGTTACGATCCCGACAGCGACCATGTTGCTGAGCACCGCATTAAGATCCGTACCTTCGGACTCTTTCCAGATCCGGCCGGAAAAGCAAAAGACGGGGAGAAAAGCCCCGTCTTTTTGATTCTGCATTCCGCCTCTTTTACGTATGCGGATACTGTCAGCGTTATGGCTCATGCGATCCTATACGCACATGAGTATCCTGCCATAGCTGGGTACCGGCCAGTATTTGCCGGAGGTCAGCATCTCTGCCGCATCCACATATCCGCGAAGGGTGTTCATGCGCGGAAGTATCTCGTCACGGATCATTTCCGATGTTTTGATCACATCATCAAGCTCCTTAAGCTCCGCCAGCTTCTCTTCCAGATCCGTTACCGCATCCAGGATACTGTCCGTAAGATCGGTCAGCTTCTCAATGGTGGAGATCTCATACTTGCACTTTACATTTTCACTGATATTCTTAATTGACTCCACTGCACGTGCCAGAGTGTAAAGATACTCCTCGATGGCCGGCAGGTAATCCTTACGGACCATGTCCACCATGGTAAGACCTTCGATATTGACTGTCTTGTTATAATTCTCCAGCATGATCTCACAACGGCTCTTCAGCTCAGCTTCCGTAAATACCTTATGGGCCGTCAGCATCTTCACATTCTTCTCATCCAGCAGCCTCGGCATTGCATCCGGAGTAGTCTTCAGGTTCAGAAGCCCGCGTACCTCAGTTGCTTCCTTAACCCATTCTTCACCGTATCCGTTTCCGTCGAACAGGATCCTCTGATGCTCGGTGATCACACGCCTGATCAGGTTATGGAGTGTGCCTTCAAAATCTGCAGCTCCTTCCAGTTCGTCTGCATACTGCCGAAGGCTTTCGGCAACGGATGCATTCAGCATGATATTTGCGCAGGCAATGCTGTTTGAAGAGCCGAGGGAACGGAACTCAAACTTATTTCCGGTGAAAGCAAAGGGTGACGTACGGTTCCGGTCTGTGGTATCCCGGGAGAATCTGGGAAGAGCGTGTACGCCAAGCTTCATGGTCACCTTCTCAACCCCCTCATAGGGAGTATCATTTTTGATGGCGTTCAGTATCCCGGTCAGTTCCTCGCCAAGAAATACGGAAATGATGGCCGGAGGTGCTTCGTTGGCGCCCAGACGATGGTCATTTCCCGCAGTTGCAACCGACAGACGGAGCAGATCCTGATAATCATCCACTGCCTGGATCACTGCGCAGAGGAACAGAAGGAACTGTGCATTTTCATAGGGTGTCTCACCCGGAGAAAGAAGGTTCACTCCGGTATCTGTAGCAATGGACCAGTTATTGTGCTTGCCGGAGCCGTTTACGCCTGCAAAGGGCTTCTCATGAAGCAGGCAGACAAGGCCGTGGCGTTTGGCCACCTTCTGCATGATCTCCATGGTCAGCTGATTATGATCGGTCGCTATATTGGTCGTGCTGTAGATGGGGGCCAGCTCATGCTGGGCGGGAGCCACCTCATTATGCTCTGTCTTTGCAAGGATCCCCAGCTTCCAGAGCTCCTGATTCAGATCCTCCATATAGGCTGTGATCCTGGGTTTGATCACTCCGAAGTAATGATCATCCATTTCCTGTCCCTTGGGAGGACGAGCACCGAAAAGGGTACGTCCGGTGTAAATCAGATCGGGGCGCTTATCGAACATCTTCTGATCGATCAGGAAATACTCCTGCTCCGGTCCCACACTGGTGGATACATGCTTAACATCTTCATTTCCGAACAGCTTCAGCACGCGCATGGCCTGGCGGTTCAGAGCCTGCATCGATCTGAGCAGCGGGGTCTTCTTGTCCAGCGCTTCTCCCGAATAGGAGCAGAAGGCTGTGGGGATGCACAGTGTATGATCCTTGATGAAAGCATAGGATGTGGGATCCCATGCCGTATAACCTCTTGCCTCAAATGTTGCCCTCAGTCCGCCGGAGGGGAAGGAAGATGCATCCGGCTCACCCTTGATCAGTTCCTTGCCCGAGAACTCCATCATAACGCCGCCGTCACCTGTGGGCTCGATAAAGCTGTCATGTTTCTCCGCGGTAACCCCGGTAAGAGGCTGGAACCAGTGCGTGAAATGAGTCGCACCCTTTTCGATGGCCCATTTCTTCATTTCCTCCGCTACGGCTTCGGCAACCTTTTCATCCAGACGAACATTCTCATCAATGGTCTTCTTCAGTGAGGAATACACACCCTCTGAAAGACGCGCGCGCATCTCGCGGTCATCAAACACCATTGAACCAAAGATCTCGGGTACATTTGTCTTTTCCATTTTTCCTTTCCTCCTTCTTGCACTCATGGAGACGGTTCTCATCGTGCCGGTCCGATGAGAATTGTCTCCTTAATTCCACAAAAAAAGGCGCCTCAGAGTATACTCTCTAAGACGCCCTTGCCTTTTATGCGACGAATTATACGACCGATTTTTTAATTTGTCAATCCCCTATTTTCAGTTTTTCGTTTCTGTTCACCGCTTCAGAAATCGACCCCGCAGAAATCCATGACGGATAAGCAGAGCATATCTCTTCAGACGGAACCGCCGACCGAAACGGATACGTATTCTATCCAGGATGTGGCGATCTACATCGACCGGCATTCCCGGGAGAATCTGAAGGTAGATGATCTTGCGAAAATGTGCAACATGAGCTACTCCTACTTTGCCAAGGTCTTTCATCGTCAGTACGGTCAAAGCTGCAAGCAGTATATAGAATTCATCCGCCTCACCAAAGCTGAAAATCTGCTACTCTTCACCGATCACGACCTCTCGGACATCGCTGAGGAAACCGGCTTCTCCGACAGCAGCCATCTAATACGCTGCTTCCGCCGCCTGTACCATATCACTCCAAAGCAGTACAGGCTGCAGCATGTATAATGGCTATCCCTGTCTGAAGGATTCTTCTTCTTTTTTGCTGATGCATTCCGCTTCTTCCCGGTTATATGCTTCACCGATGAAGGTATTCTTTCCGTGTTCCTTTGCGTTATACAGCAGCTCATCGGCGGCTCTCAGCATCAGTCTCAGATCGTCATGCAGCACATTCCTTCCGTAGACATAACCGGCGGAAAAATGCACAGGCATCTTCTTATCATCCAGATATATCTCCTCCAACTGTGTTATGGTACTTACAACCATCAGCCGGAATTCCTCCTCCGAGATCTCCGGATAAACGACTACGAATTCATCACCTCCATACCGGTAGGAATGATCCGCCCCGAAATTGTCGATCAGTGCATCTCCCGTCTTTTTCAGGAGATAATCTCCCACAGAGTGTCCGTATTTATCATTCACATGCTTGAAATTATCAATGTCCAGCATCATGAGATGAAGCTCCTTATCATGATAGGAGTCATAATCCCTTCTCAATGCGAACCGGTTCTTAACGCCCGTAAGGGAATCACGTATGGTCGCCGCTTCAAGAGTGAGATTATCATCCTGCAGACGCTTATTTAATTCATTAAGCTCACCGACATAGGTCTTCGTATTTTCAACCAGTGTTCTGAAGGACGAGGTAAGAACGCCCACTTCATCCTTTCCGTCATACTTAAGCTCCACATCATAGTCACCGTCGCTGACACGCTCCGCTGCTCTGGAAAGCTCCGACAGATGCCTGGTTATATGCGATGCGAACTGCCATGAGAGCAGTATGAATACCAGGATCAGCCCAAGGGATACCCAGATAGTGCGATTTATAAGGCTTTTCCAGATTCCGTTGATCTCCGAGACATCGACCGAAACATTCAGGATCATTCCGTTCTTCAGCGGCATACGGTATGCTTCCTTTTCCGCGCCGTTATAGGTATAGTGTGTGAATCTGGCATATTCCTGCAATTCCACCGGAGTTTTGGGTATCTCCTCCTCGGAAAGAGAAAGTACATCGATATAAGGATGATATATGATATTTCCGTCCTTATCATTCAGATAAGCATATCCGCTTTCGTACAGCCTTATATTATTCACCTGCTCCGCCATCATGGAATAGTCGATCTCTATTCCTATCACTCCTATGAACCTGTCACGGATTATTACGGGAACATTATAGGATATGACCCGCGCTCCCAGGTTTTCCGTGATATACGGAGGAAGCCAGACAGGCTTCCTGGAAGCTCTGGGAACCGTATACCATACCAGCTGCGTGGTATCATTCATATCGTACTGCGAGATATCCGTAACCTCATGCTCGACGAAGCCCTTTCCGTTGGCATCAATATACCAGAAGCCCTTAACCTCATCCGAAACAGTAGGATCGATCCTGTAGTAATAGGTAAGGACTCCGTTTGTCTGACGGGCGATCTTTCCGAAGAATACATTTACACGTTCCATGTGCTCCTTCAGATTCTCATCATCAACGATCTCCAGATCCGCCTCCGCGTAGGATGCCGCCATTACCACTGACTTGCCCACGCTTTCGAAGTAAAAATCCAGATTCTTCTCACCGTTTTCGCACAGAAGCTGCAGGGCCTGTTCTGATCTGTCCTCTCCGATCTTAACCACATCCATTATACCGAGTCCCAGAACGATCCCGCAGGAAAGTACTATCGCTATAACTATTATAAGCGTTATCCGCGTCCGAATGGATCTCATATGCCCACCTCCCGGCATCCAAATAGCCGTCAGCCCGCCATTTTACCGCATTTACAGAAAAATCTCATATCCGTGCTCATAATCCTCCCGCCGGTAATACTGCGCGGAAAGCTCATTCCTGTCGTAGATCACGCTCCACTCCGTATATAATTCACCGTCGGCCTTATAATTGCTTTTTGCCACGGAGCTTAGGGCTTTTTTAAGTTCCTCCCTGCTGAAGCCTTCATTTTTCAGGTCCTTCTCCCGTATGGTATCACAGAGTTTCCGGTATCTGAGCTGCGACTGATACGTCCCTATCCCGTGCTTCTCACCCTCTGTCAGGTAGAAATTCGTGACTACAGGTGAATCGATGATATGAAGCAGGTTATCGATATATTCAACGCAGACAGATCTGCCCTTGGCATCAGCTACGGCAAAATGCAGAACACCACCCTCAAAACTATGATAATTGGTTCTTTCCAGGATCTCAACCGCCTCATCCACATCCTCTGCACAGTCAAGCATCGTACGAAGCAAGGTGCCCGCTGTCTGGTCAGTCCTTCCGGGATGCGTCTGTTGTGTGATTTCCTCATCCCTGATCTTATTCACCGAAACACAGAGTCCCTTTTCATTCATTCCGTCCACAGGCATATACACAGCCATCAGTCTGAGGAGCCTTTCATACTTTTCGTCAAAGATACTCTGCCCCGTACGCATCCCGATAAAATCAGGATTTACAGTGGAAAGTGAGGCGTACCCGGTCACGGGTTCCGACTTTACGATCAGCATATTACTGCGCTGGAAATCAAAATTTCTTCCGAAAAGATATCCGCCCCTGTCACTCCTTACGTTACATACGCTGCATCCGCCGTTCCGGCTGTGGAGCATGAGACCGGAAGCTATCTCTTCAACATATTCCCTGTCCAGCTTTGATAAGATAAATCTTCTGAGGTCTGTTATATCGGCAGCGCCTCCCTGTGCCAGAAAATCCTTAAAGGTATCGTCCCCCCGGATAAGAACCGATGAAAAATGTCCCTCCGGGTTCCGGGTGATATGTTCACCCGGTTCTATCTTCTGTATGATTGCTTTCATCTCACTCATACTTTTTCCCTATTTTCTCAAAGTCTTCTCTCAGTCCGAAGAAAAAACGTCTCTGCTGTTCATTTGATATGACCGTGACAGGCTTCATCTGCGCCGCGGACAGTCCCTTCATCTGTATCATATCCCTGTAAAGCAGGAAGGTCTCGGGCTGGAGAAAATACAGTTTTGTTGGTTTGCAGAAGCCCCTCTTTAACTTATCGCTCATGGAGGGATTGGCTTTTTTCAGGTTTTCCTCCAGACAGTCCCTGATCTGTTCCTCCGTAAGAGCTGCGGGAACCTTTTCCACTTCCATAAGATAGGTATAGCAGGGGCCTTCCGGATCCGGGTACATGGTAACGTCAATAAGGTCAAATCCGCACTGTGTGGCTGTATTCTCCGCTGCCGCACGTACAGCAGCCTCCGTTGTCTTCTCTCCCATCAGATCCACGGTTCTGTCGGAACGGTACTGATATTCTATGAAGGGCAGGTTATTGCACATACCCGTAACAAGGAATACATCCTTCATCCTGTAGCGGTAGAACCCTGAAAGATTTGTGATCACCAGCTCGTATTTCTTCCCGACCTCCAGCTGATCCAGCGTCAGCAGATGTACCATATCCGGCTCATCGTCAGCCTCGGGTATAAACTCGAAGAATACCGAATCCGGAAGCAGCACGGAATCACAGCTGTCTATCTCGATGGACTGTGAGAAAGCGCCCTCCGACGCACTGACGCCGCGGCGGAAGAATACGATATCCGGTCCGAGATAACGTTCCTTCAGCTTACGCGCATAGTCTTTAAAGCCACCCGTTGCTCCTCCGTAAACATAAGAAAGCATCGGCCATACCTTGGGAATAAAGGGTTCCTCAAAGCCCTTCTCGAAGACACTCCGAAGAAATGCAGCCCTCTCCGGCAAAGGCTTTATAATATCCATCAGCGAAGCTCTTACCTGCTCAGGAATTTCCACACTTTCATCTATGGTTCCCTGTTCGATGTCTTTAACGATCATCTCCCAGTTTTTTTCAATGTACCGGCACATCTCAAGTGCGAAGCCCGCATAGGTAAAAAGAATATAGCTGGCTTCCGGATCTTCCAGTGCAAAGCGTGCATGCAGATACCTGGTATTCGTCCCCGGTCCGGCAAATGATGCCTCCAGCGGTGACGTAAAGATCTCACGCCAGCGTTCCCTGAAGACCAAAAGACCCGCTTCCGAAATAGGCCCCCAGAAAAGACCGTCCGGCAGCTTCTTCAGGGATCCGCCGCACTGGATCAGATTGATCCCGCGTCCTCTATAATACTTTTCCCCGACGGCATCCTCGATCACGGCGCTCTCAAGAAGACCGATCGTTATGTTAAATATATTCTTTGCCTCCTCCGAGTACGGAATGCGCTTGGGGACGCCTATGGTTCCTGAGGATTTGTTGTAATAAACCGGATCGTTGATGCTTAAAAGCCCGCGCTCGCCCTTTTCCGTCATACGTTCGATATATGGTGCATAATCATCATAGTTAGTAAGCGGCACTGCCTCCTGAAACTCGCGAATGGAATGTATACTGCCGAATCCGTATTTTTTTCCGATCTCAGTGTCCTTATTGTCATCCAAAATCTTCATAAGGAACTTTTCCTGTACCGCCATCGGAGCCTTTGACATTTCAAGCAGCTTGTTCCAATAGGCACGTCCCTGCTGTATCCTTAGTTTCCTTCTTTCATTCATCAATGAATAATCCATTTTCTTTACATCTCCTTTATTTTTTCGAAGGATCAGTCCCGGAAAGAAGATTCAGCCTCGATATACACGTCCGTTAACGGAACTCCCTTTTCCTTAGCTATAGCCGCTGCGCTTTCATATTCGGCATGGGCAGTCTTTCTGCCCTCCGGGGTGCAGCTTATCTTTACCTCAACATTCCCGTATCGCGTAGTCACCACTTTCTGTTCCCTTGTCAGCACGGTCCGTTCCATCTTCTGCCTGCGGATCCCTATTGTAGTAGTCTCCCTGAAAATGATCCGCTCCATCTCTTCGATCTTATCCTCATCGGTAAGGACCGAAAGCAGCCAGGCAGGCCGGTTCTTTTTCATATAGACCGGCGTGTAATACACATCTCTTGCCCCGGCCTCCATCAGGCAGTTCATGGTATATCCCAGCTGTTCACCCGTGCTGTCGTCAATATTTGTTTCCAGTTTCCATATGCCGTCATCCTTCTTCGATCCTTTAAGAAGGATTGCGCGAAGGATGCTGGGCTGCTCATATTTTCTCTTCCCAGCCCCCAGTCCCACCTTTTCGGGTATGATGACCTCAGGCAGCCTGTCCGATGTCATTACCGCTGCCGCAAAAGCCGCTCCCGTTGGAGTTACCAGCTCGCCCTTTCTCTCCGTAAGTGCCAGCGGAAGACCATATTCTGCTGCAACATTTAACACTGCCGGTACCGGTACCGGAAGTATACCATGCTGACAGCGGATGCTTCCGCTCCCCTCACAGATCTTCGGGATTATCACTTCGCTTATGCCCAATGCATCGAAGCATACCGAAGCCGCCACGATGTCGGCGATGGAATCTATGGCCCCAACCTCATGGAAATGCACTTCCTCAATACTTGCGGCATGTGCCTTTGCCTCCGCCGCAGCAAGTATCTCAAATACACGTATGGCAAGGCTTCTGGCGCCGTCGGTCATATCCAGGGAATTGATGATCTCCGTAACATCCCTGAGATTCCTGTGGTCGTGATGTTGCTCATGATCGTGATGATGCTCGTGGTCGTGATGATGCTCGTGGTCGTGATGATGTTCATGATCCCCGTCATGCTCATGATCGTGATGATGCTCGTGGATATGAATTTCATCCTCATACTTCAGGTGTCCGTACAGGTATTCCATATCATGATCATGATTTTCATGCTCTTCATCCAGTATCACATTAAAATCACAGCAGTCAATCCCGTTTTTGATAACTCTGCTTATCTCGGTCCTGCAATCTTTGATCCCCGCCAAAGCCTTATCCAAAAGCTTTCTTTCGGCGCCGAGATCCAGCAGTGCCGCCACTATCATATCCCCGCTGATGCCCGAATTACATTCCAGATACAGTGTCTTCATTCTTTCTTCCTCTCCGCAAGCCGATTGATCTGTGTCGCCATGTAGCCGGCTCCGTATCCATTATCTATATTCACTACCGCAACTCCGTTGGCACAGGAGTTGATCATTGTCAGCAGCGCCGAAAGGCCGCCAAAGCTGGCCCCGTAGCCAACCGATGTTGGTACCGCGATCACCGGATTCTGCACCAGCCCGCCTATCACGCTTGCCAGAGCGCCCTCCATGCCGGCGATAGCCACAACACAGTTTGCCTTCTGAAGTATTTCAACCTTAGAGAGCAGCCGGTGGATGCCGCTTACTCCCGCATCATATACCCGCTCCACCTTAGTTCCGAAATATTCCGCCGTCTGGGCCGCCTCCTCAGCAACCGGTATATCCGAAGTGCCCGCACAGCATACCACCACCAGGCCTGTCCGGGGCTTCTCCTCCGGCTCTATCTTAAGTATCCTTGAGACGGGATCGTACTTTATCTCCGGAAGCTTTGACCTGATCATTTCATACTGAGCTGCGGAGGCCCTTGTTCCAAGTACACAGCCGTCCGCTTCCGCCAGCTTTTCATATATCGATACCAGATATTCATCCTGCTTGTTCTCACAGAACACCACCTCGGGAAAACCGCTTCTTATCTTGCGGTGATGATCCAGCTTTGCGAATCCCATCTCACTGAAGGGTGCACTCTTAAAATATTGTTCCGCCTCATCCACGGACATTTCACCCTTTCTGACCGATTCCAGTATCTTCCGCGTGTCATTCATTTATGCTATTCCCCCATGATGTGCAAAGAAGCACCTGCGAATACCGCCGGTGCTTCCAAAACAGGAATCTATCAGCCGGGACAAAGCAGCGTCTGCCCCCGGCATCATTTAATATAAACCGATAAAACGGATCACACCTGCTTCTTTAATGCTCTTCTTACCGATCCTTTGGGATCAACGATAAGGAGCCTTATAAGCCAGACCACCAGGCCCAGGGCAACTACTGCCGCTCCCAGATAAGCATCATTTACCATATCCTTAAGTTCAGGTGTGAAATATGCCTCATGAAGCTCTGCATATTCAAATATCGCATCTACAAACCACATGATGGACGCGCCCCAGTACATAAGGCAGAGTATGCCCAGACGCATGTCGTCATTCTTTCTCCTGTACCATAATATGGTCGCTGTTACCGCTGCAAATACCGTTATCAACAGTGTCATCCGCTTTTCCCCCCTGAATCCCTTTGGATGTATCTTATCACTACGCGTTTTCCTTCTGAGGTTCCTCGGAAGAACGTCTGTAGATCACATCTGCGGCCTTGCACATTACGAACCAGACAGCAGTAACAAGCACCGCCATGGCAACTCCGACCGTAGCCATCTCCTTCAGCATTTCCATGGCATCCGCCGGATCCGACATCGCAGTCAGGAACGGAAACCATGGCACTACCTCGCCATGCCAGATATGTTCAAACAAAAGCAGCAAAACGCCTCCCCAGAGCATTCCGGAGAGCCATTTCAGTTTCAAACTCAGCGGAAGCTTCTCTTCCGTCCGCTTCTCCTCCGAATGGTTTTCCGCAGCAGAAAGTTCCTTTTTCCTGGCACTTCTCTCAACTGCCTTAACCACTACCGCCTCTACCGCAGGAACTATAAAACAAGCCATTAAGTTGTCCTCCATTCGTATATTTTTACAGACTGCCGTACGTTGAAACAGCATAAGTCCGCACTTCTAAGAATAGCATAGAGCGCCGTTAAATTCAAGTAACTCCTTCTAACGGTCAAAAAACCTCCAGGTAGTAATCGCCCTTTTTAAATGTGGCTCTGGCGGGCGGCGTAAGGGGTGTTCCGGGATATTTGCTGTGATCATATGCATAGTAATTGTGCCTTACCCTGTTGGAGAATTCCTCTATCTCGGCATCTGTCTGAAGAAAACAGATATGATAGCTCATATAGATCGGAGAAGGATCCAGATGGAACCAGCTGCCGTCTACATTTACCAGAAGCCAGTAATGCTGACCCGGTCCGGGGTAGCGCTGTATCATTTTATTCTCCACACCTGCCGCATCCAGAAGCACCTTACAGGTGATCGCATGGGTGTAGCAGTCACCCACTTCCCCCTGCATGCCCCTTAAGGCCTGTTCCACGGGATCTCTTGATGTACGGCCGTTGTTCCACGGAACATACAGTCTTACCCAGCGGAATACCGCAAAGGACTTCTCTATAACCGTCATGTCGTCGGAAATATATGTTCCCACCCAGTCCTTGACCAGCTCATCAAGCTTCTTCTGATCCAGGATATCCTGCGTAGGCTCCTGTACATGTACGGTGATCTTCTTAACCGCGGTCCTTCCGTAACAGTCCTTCGCCGTGTAGGTTACGGGGTATGTTCCGATCCTGTCGGGATTCACTGCGGAATTATCTATCGTAAGCTCCGGTTCCGGATCCAGTGTATCGGTAACGGTGACGTCTTTTCGATAGGAAATGTTATCCCCTTCATAGATCCATATATCTTTTGCGCCGTTTATACCTGGGGCAGCCATCGGATCATAGACCATAAGCTTTGCCGAAAGTATAGTCCGGTTGCCTCCCAGATCTTCCAGCGCGATCTCAACGTTCTGCTCTCCTTCGGTTTTCATGTCCGGTGCCTTTACAAAAGCAAGCCGTACATCCGTGATGTCATCATAATGAGTTACAAAATCCTCAGGTTTCAGTACCGCATTTGAATCAGAAACAAGATCCTGTGTCCCTCCTGTCGGGGCTATTGTGTCCCGTACAATGAACGGCACGTACTTTTCCAAAGGTCCGAGACTGAAATGTACCTCCATGGTCACCGGTATCCGGGTATTAACCCCGCTTATATCCGTATCCATACTGATCCAGTCCCAGTCATCTATGAGAAAGTCCTTTTTCTCCGGCAGGGGATCCCCCGCTTCGATTATCACGGATTCCCTGAAATTTTCCTTGAAACGGTTCATCAATATAACAGCCAGAACAGTCAGGATAAGACAGAACAAAAGTATTGTGATGATCAGAATCTTAGGCCAAATCTTTTTCTTACCCGAAGCCGTCTTATTATTGCTTTCAGACGTTTTCATCTTCCATTATGCCTCCGGGACAGCCAGTAAAAATGCTTTCATTTTACCGGGATCCTTTCCTTTCTTTTCTTTGTCATCCCATTCGATACCACTGCTCACATCCACTACATCGGGATGGACTGTATCCATCGCCCGGGCAACATTATACTGATCCAATCCCCCTGACAGGAAAATGAGTTTCGCCGATCCTTCCGGTTTTTCCGGGATACAGCTCCAGTCAAAAGGCTTTCCGCTTCCCGGCTCCGCCGCGTCATAGAGAAGTCCGATAACCCCCGGGTGTGCATATGCCAGCTCCTGCTTTTCTTCTTCAACACCGTTCATAGCAAGTATCACGGGAAGCGGCGCCTCATCCAGCAGTTCCGCCGATACCGTCCCGTGGATCTGAAGATACTGAAAGCCTGCATTCCTGCAGATATTCAGCTGTTCCTTGTCCGGAGAGACCATGACAGCCACTTTCCGGATATCCGGGTCCAGTCCGGACAGAAGCTCTGCTGCGCGCTCCGGAGTTACATTTCTACTGCTCTTCGGGAAGAAGAGCACCATTCCCGCCCAGTCAGGCTTCAGTTCGTTCACCGAAGCTATATCTTCATTTGTAGTAAGCCCGCAGAATTTTACCACGAAAAAATACCTCTTCCGATAAAAAATCAGATTCTATTTTACTTTTTTCAATCTGATTTGTAAAGCATTGCCGCCTTGACTTTTTACATATAAGTATTTATTATGATGTAGAAGTGCGGAGGTATCATGCCCCCGGCTGATGATACGCAGCATATAGCGTGATAAATGTGCTGCCAAAACAGGAAAAGAGGTTAAATCATGGAGAAAATCATTCTTACCGGGGACCGACCCACAGGCAAACTTCATCTCGGGCATTATGTAGGATCATTGAAGCGACGCGTGGAGCTGCAGAATTCCGGAGAATTCGACAGGATCTTTATTATGATCGCCGATGCTCAGGCACTCACGGATAATTTCGATAATCCCGATAAGATCAGGGACAATATTATTGAAGTCGCACTGGATTACCTTTCCGCAGGACTGGATCCTTCAAAGGTAAATATCTTTATACAGTCGCAGGTAGAGGCTCTTACCGAGCTGACCTTCTATTACATGAATCTTGTAACAGTTTCCCGTCTTGAAAGAAATCCTACCGTTAAGGCCGAGATCCAGCTCAGGAATTTCGAGACCAGTATTCCGGCAGGATTTTTCACCTACCCTGTCAGCCAGACCTCGGATATCACAGCCTTTAAGGCAACCGTAGTTCCCGTGGGTGAGGATCAGCTTCCCATGATCGAGCAGGCGAGAGAGATCGTCCGCAAGTTCAACTCTCTTTACGGAGATACTCTTGTGGAGCCTGAAGCTTATATCCCCAAAAATTCGGTATGCTCACGTCTGCCGGGTACAGACGGCAAGGCCAAGATGAGCAAGTCTCTCGGAAACTGCATCTATCTTTCCGATCCTCAGGACGAGGTTAAGAAGAAGGTTATGAGCATGTTCACCGATCCCGGTCATCTTCAGGTATCCGATCCCGGAAAGATCGAAGGAAATACGGTTTTCACCTATCTTGACGCTTTCTGCCATGATGAGGATTTTGCGGAATTCTGCCCGGACTACAGGAATCTTGATGAGATGAAGGATCATTACCGACGCGGCGGTCTCGGAGATGTTAAGGTTAAGCGTTTCCTTATAAATGTTCTGGAGAAGGAACTCTCTCCCATCCGTGCAAGACGCGCTGAATATGAGAAGGATATTCCCGCGGTATACGAGATCCTGAAGAAGGGTACCGAGGCCGCAAAGGCCGCTGCAAATGCCACCCTTGCGGAAGTGAAGGCCGCTATGAGGATCAACTATTTCGACGATGCCGCACTCATCCAGGGTCAGCAGGAAAAATATAATCGGAAGTAGGCAATCTGGCTATTGCTTTCCCTGTTGATATGTTGTACGATTATACCTGTAATGTGGTTTTTATTACTACGTGATAACATCATCGTCATTTTCCTGATATAAAGTGAGGATAACATTATGGCAGATTATATCGTAAGCTGTTGTTCCGCTGCCGATCTCACGCCCGAATGGATGAAGAAAAGAGATCTCCGGTACATATGCTTCTCATTTTTCCTTAATGATACGGAGTACAAAGATGACCTCTGGGTAACGATGCGGCCCGAGGATATGTACCGCCGCATGCTGGCCGGCGAGGTTTCCAAAACCTCCCAGATCAGCGTGATCGACTATGTAGAGCATTTCAGAAAGCTTATAAACGAAGAGAATAAGGACATCCTTCATGTCACTCTCTCAAGCGGCATCACAGGCACCTATAATGCGGCCGTATTGGCAGCTCAGCAGATAAAGGATGAATTTCCCCACAGAAAAGTCGTTGTTATCGATTCCCTGGCTGCTTCTTCGGGTTACGGCCTGCTTATGGACTATATCGCAGACAAGCGTGATGAGGGATGGACACTTCCCCAGTTGGCAGCATGGACAGAGGAGAATAAACTCCGCATAGTTCACTGGTTCTTCTCCACCGATCTCACCTTCTATATACGTGGCGGACGTGTTTCCAAGGCATCCGGTTATATCGGCATGGCCCTTTCCATATGTCCTCTGCTGAATGTGGATTACAAGGGTCGTCTGATCCCCCGTGAGAAGATCCGCACAAAGAAGAAGGTTATGAAGCGCCAGCTTGAGAAGATGATCGAGCAGGCCGAGAACGGTCTTGATTATGACGGAAAATGCTTTATCTCCCAGTCGGATCCCGCTGCCGGTGAGGAATTCCGCAGAATGGTTGAAGATACCTTCCCCAAGCTTAAGGGCAAGGTACAGCTCTTCCCCATTGGTGCGACTGTCGGCGCACATACAGGCCCGGGTACCGTGGCTCTGTTCTTCTGGGGCAAGAAGAGAGAAGACTGATATCAAACAGACACAAAGGGGGACGATCCCGGTAGATCCGGGATCGTCCCCTTTGTGTCTGTTCAGCTTCTGCATTTCATCTCCATCTTCCCGATAAAAAGATCCGGGAGCTCTCGTCCCCGGATCCGTCTTACTGATATAGTTACTCTTATACGTTTTTGGCCGCCGGAGCTTCACTCAAGCCCCTCTTCTGCCTCTGAATGCTTCTCCAGCCAGTCATACAGGTATTTATACACATCCTGCCTGTCTGTCTCATTCAGGATCTCATGCCTGTCATTCTTGAACAGTTTACAGCTGACATCCCTGATCCCTGCCTTCACAAAGGCATTATATGTCTTCTTTACTCCCTTTCCAAGCTGTCCTACGGGGTCATCCTCTCCGGATACGATGAGTATCGGCAGGTCCTTTGGAATCGCTTCTATATTCTTCTTCTGCACATCGAATTTGACCGTTGAGAGCAGGGCGAAATAACCGTTAAGGGTAAAGAGGAAATTACATTTGGGGTCTTCAAAGTAAGCCCGGACGTTTTCCTCATTCTTTGACAGCCAGCTTGCAGAATAGTCTTCGCCTGTTGTATCAAAATTCTTATAATACTTTCCCTGGGTGAGCTTTCTTATGTTGTCGCTCCTGTAATGCCAGCCGTTTTTATCCGCTTCTCTCCTGATAATGCGCAGGCCTCCGGTAAGTGCGATCTCATTTTCCCAGCCCGTTCCCATTATCACCGCACCTGCCAGGCCGTCCCCCTGGGATGACAGGTAACGTCTGAGCAGATATGAGCCCATACTGTGACCGATCATGTAATACGGGAGTTCCGGGAATTTCGATGCTGTGGCGATGCGCAGCCTGTGAATATCCTGGAGCAGCACCAGCGCCGGCTGATCCTCAGCAAAGAAACCGTACTCCTCTTCACTGACCACGGATCTTCCGTGACCGAGATGGTCATGTCCCACAACGATAAAACCCCGGTCTGCAAGATACTCCGCAAATTCTTCATATCTTTCAATATGCTCCACCATGCCGTGGATCAGCTGAACCACCGCATGAGGTTTTACATTCTCGTTACGCCAGCAGACCGCATGTATCCTGGTCCTGCGGTCAGTAGATGCAAATGTGAAATACTTTTTCATTTCTCTGCTCCTATGATTTAAATATCCTCCGGTTGCCCGGAACCTCAGGATTCTCATGTCGCGCCGCCCCCCCGGAGCCGCATCGGCAGGACTTTTTAATTATCGATAAAATAAGCCTTGTACCATAACAGGAAAGAATATACGGTATAGAGTTTTCTCTGATGGTTTGCCTTCTTTTCCTGATGCTCATCAAGCCATTTCAGCAGGATATCCGTATTAAAGAATTCCTTTGCAAAGGGCTGGGCGAACATCTCCCTGAATTGTGCTGCATACTTTTCTTCCCACAGCCACTGACGGATCGGTACCGGGAATCCCTTTTTCTTTCTCTTTACCCAGTCCTCGGGAAGTACGGATTCCGTACTCTTACGGAAGGTTGTCTTTGTCTGGTGGTCATCCAGCAGCAGATCGGAGGTCATGGTCTTGGCATAGTCCCAGACCTTTCTGTCCAGATAAGGCACACGGAGCTCCAGAGAATGAGCCATGGTCATCTTATCCGCCTTGAGCAGGATGTCATTCGGCAGCCAGAGGTGCATGTCGAGGAACATTTTCTTATGCAGCTCGTCCATGCCCTTTGCCCTTTCATAGTAAGGTCTTGTGACGTCCTGATAAGTGAGGTCGCTTCTGTAATCCTCCGTAAGCAGTTCATTTGCCTGTTCATTATCCATAATGAAGGCCTGGCCGATATAGGCGTCCTCCAGGTTAAGTGCGTTGCGTTTGAAGAAATTAAGGCCGCGGTGATCCCTGTCGCCTATCATATCACCTATCTTCTTTCTGAGCCTGCGCGGAACGATCTTCTTGTACGCATTACCGGATCTGCTTCCGTGATAGGTCTCATAACCGCCGAAGAATTCGTCGGCCCCCTCCCCGGATAGCACGACCTTTACATCCTCAGCCGCCATCTGTGACAGGAAATAGAGCGGTACCGCTGAAAGATTCGCATGAGGTTCATCCGACTGATACTGTACAGCGGGAAGCGCTTCGAAGAACTCGTCCGCGGTGATCTCTCTCCTGCGGTTCTTCATCCCCAACCGGTCACAGAGTGCCTTTGCATCCAGGCTCTCATCAAAATCATCAACCTCAAAGCCCACGGAATAGGTCTTATCAGGTCTTGCAAGGGTCGCGATAAAGCTGGAGTCCACGCCGCCGGACAGGAAGGATCCTACCTCCACATCGGCGATAAGGTGATAATCCACTGACTTTCTGACCTCTTCCAGTATACCCTCCGCCGTCTCCTCCTGAGTTCTCTCAACCGGCCTGAAGCCCGGATAGAAATACGTTCCCTTCTTCAGCTCTTTTCCGTCATAAGTAAACCAGGTACCGGGATCCAGCTTGTATACATTTTCGAATATGGTCTGCTGCATGGGTGAGTACTGGAAAATGAGGTACATCTTAAGCGCCTCTTTATTTACTTCCTTCCTGAACTCCGGATGGGCGAGAAAAGCCTTTATCTCCGAACCGAAAAGCAGTGTGTCACCCATTTTCCCGTAGTAGAAGGGCTTGATGCCAAAGGCATCCCTGGCACCGTACATGACATGCTCCTGTTTATCATAGAGCACAAAGGCAAACATTCCCCTCAGAAGCGACGCGGTACGCTCTTTATAGATCGCGTAGGTCTGCAAAATGGCCTCCGTGTCGGAATTGGTCTGAAATGTTACGCCGTGATCCTTTTCCAGTTTCCTTCGGATATCCTTAAAATTATATATCTCGCCGTTGAATACGATGACGTACCTTCCGTCTGCGCTGTGCATGGGCTGGATGCCGTACTGCAGATCTATGATACTCAGTCTGCGGTGCCCGAGTGCAATATAGTCATCCACAAAGATTCCGTCACCATCCGGTCCCCGGTGTTTGATCCGTTCACTCATAGCAGTGACCACCTGCTCACGGTCATAATCTCCGGTTCCGAAAAAGCCTGCAAATCCACACATTTTATCTATCTCCTTTTCTGCCCGCCGGGCATGCATACATAAGGTCATTTTAGCAATTTTACAGGCGAAAGTAAAGCATAGTAAAGCAAATAAAAGGATCCTTCGCCTTACACCTGTAAAGCAAAGGATCTTTTTCACATCCGCACTCTATGATACGTCCTTCTCAAAATACTCCGTCAGCTGTTCCATGGGGATCGGCCTTGAATATTTATAGCCCTGCAGATATTTTGCGTTCATCTTTACGCAGTGTGCTTCATCCGTATCGGTCTCAACGCCCTCATAAAGCACGGAATAGTTCATTTCACTGAACATGCCTGCGAGGTGGGAAACCATTTTTTCGGACTTCTCATCCACATTGCTGGCAAGCACCATGGAACGATCAAATTTGATGATATCGAAGGGAAGCTCCATGATCCTCTCGAAATTGGAATAACCTGTACCGAAATCATCCAGATAGAACTTGATGCCATTCTCCTTAAGTTCCATGATCTTTCTTTTCATGATCTTAAAATCACTCTCGCTTTGGCTCTCGGTAAGCTCTATGGCCACCTTGCCGAAGGGTATTCCGGATTTACGTATCACCTCGCTGACGTCCTTACAGAAATCATCATCCCTCAGCTCCAGCGCGGAAATATTTACGGATATACGCTGGATATTATAGCCTTCATCCAACATTTCGCGGATCCTTTCGCAGGTCTTATGCAATATGATGAGACTCAGCTGATGTATGAGTCCGTGTTTCTCCGCCATCGGAATGAAAACATCCGGGAAGATGCGTCCCGTGTCCTTGAGTCTGATGCGCATCAGTGCCTCCGCGGTATCATATTTCTTGGTCTCTATGTTCAGAACCGGCTGGCAGAACACCTCCACTCTGGGATCATTAAGATCCTTCGTTTTACATATATCCATGAGTTCCTCAAGGATATACTTATGTTTCAGGAACTCTTCGATATCAGACTCATCTATGTAATGTACGCTGTTAAGATCCATCTTTGACTCAGCATAATGAATAAGGCCCATATAATCCTTTCCGTGGCTGATGCGGTCCACGGTAGCCGTTAAAACTATCTTGTAATCCAGATTATAACTGGGATACTCTGAGCCAAAGCTGTTAAGCATCCTGTTTATGATCTGTTCATAGTCAGGATTCCTTGTGGTATCGGCCACAAGAAAAAGCCGTCCGTTGGACACCTGGAAAAGGGTGGCGCCCCTGAAATACTCTCCCGCGTAACGCCTTACGGCATCCTTGATAGCTTCGGGGTACTCCTTTCCTTCTATGTCGAGATCCACAAGCAGCAGGCTCATGATCAGCATTTTCCGTTCTCTCTTCTTTGAATGATCGATGATCTGCTCAAATGCCAGTGAATCCACTGCGCCGATCTCGAGATCATACGGATTCGAATGTATCATGTAAAGGATGGCAAACGCCGGAAAAAGAAAAGATGCAACCGTATAGGAAGAATTATCGTTACGTATCTGCAGCAGAAGTATCATGAAAGAGATCATCGTACTGAACAGGATACCGTTGATAACCTGCCTGTATACCCTTTTCCTGTATGCGATAAGAAGATACATTATCGTAAGGACAAAATAACAGTAACCTATCGGGAAGAGATTAAATCCCTTATGGATCTCATTTTTCTCCGTAATATAGAAGCCCCATCCGGTAATGGGCGCAAAGACCTCGTATAATGTGCAGATGCAGAACACGATATATGCCGGAATGACCATATGTTTAAAGGTATCCTTATCCATCCGCAGCGGCATCTTCATATACTGTATATATAGCAGCAGCTGAAGATATAATGAAACATGATAAAGTATCAGGAACAGATATATGATGAAATGCGGCGCAGTTAACCATCTTCCCAGAAAGACATGGAAAACTATGCTGAAGCTTGCCGAAAGAAAAAGAACGAAAATGATCTTACGAAAGAGATTATAGGCATCTGTATCGGAGATGTAGGCATTATGCATGAGAACCGCAAAAACAAAGCAGGTTCCCAGAACTATGATATCGCCCGTCGGCGTATAGTTTCCAAAGAAATCAACGCTTAGTGTTCCCATGACACCTCACCCCCTTTCTCAAAAATAATTTCAAAACGGTCACAAAAAAAGCGCCTGGTTTTTCTCAATTGTACCACATTATCAATTCGTCTGTCATACCAAAAGTATGCTTTTCTTTTGGTAATTATGCTGTAAGCAGGTGTGGTTTTTAAATTAAATTTGTTAAATATGCACTGAATGCCGTTAATAAACTGGAGCTTTGACCGGATACAGCCTGTATTGAAAACGCCCCGGTCAAAAGAACCGGGGCGAGTAGCCGCAAATAAGGTTATACAGTTTCCTGTAAATAATTCAAGACCTTCAATGCAAGTCAACCGCGCAAGTGAGGTAAAAGCCCGGAGTTATTTCTTCTTTGCCTTCTTTGCGGGCTTTGTGTTTACAGCTGTCTTGAGTGCTGCGCCGGCTTTGAACTTCGGCTGAGCTGCTGCCTTGATCTTGATGGTCTCTCCGGTCTGGGGATTGCGGCCCTGTCTAGCCTTTCTCTCACCAACCTCGAAGGTACCGAAACCGATCATCTGAACCTTCTCCTTCTTCTGAAGCTGCTCTGTAACAACATCGATAAATGCCTTTACAGCAGCTTCTGCATCTTTCTTTGTGAGCCCTGTCTGTTCAGCTATTGCAGCTGCAAGTTCTGTCTTGTTCATAGTTTTCTTCCTTTCCTGAAAAAGATTTTTTTGTCTACAGGCCTTATTATACAAAGGATCCTAAGCGAATGCAATAGTTTTTCCCAATATCTTGGGGCTTTTTTTCGCATATAGCACAAAACTTTGTTGTTTTATGGGCATTTTCCGGCCGTATCACCTCGTACCGCCTGTAAAAATGCAATAACTCTCCTGTTTTTTTTCACATCATGCACCCTGACAAAGGAGTATCCGGCTTCAACTGCCAACATTGAAGTTACCATTGTGCCCTCTTCTCTCTGATCGGGCGGCAGCTCCAGCACATCTCCGATCACTGATTTTCTGGAAGCCGCCAGCATCCATGCCTCTCCGTCTCTTTTTATCTCACTCAGTCCCCTCAGGATCTGCAGGCTTTCACGGGTGCTCTTGGCAAAGCCGATACCGGGGTCAAGTATGAGCTTATCCGGTCCTAACCCTGCAGCATTCGCAAGCTGAAGAGACCTGTCAAGCCCTTCCCTTACACGGATCAGCACATTTCCGGCCGCCGCTCCGTATACAGCGGAGCCTTCATATGCCTCTAAAGTTCTTTCATCTTCTGCGCGTCCCAAAAGGTCATTATGCATGATCACCGCAGGTTTTCCGTGCTTTGCCACAACCTCGGCCATTGAAGGCCCTGTCCCACCGGGATACAGCTCCTTCCCGCGAAATCCCAGGATATCATTTGCAAGATCCCCTCCCTCGGAAAGCGCCGCATCCATGACTGCCGGATTTCTGCTGTCTATGGAAACAGGTATATCCGTCCTGCTTCTTATCAGTCTCAGCACCGGCAGAAGACGGTCAAGCTCTTCCTCTTCCGTAAGCTGACGATGCCCCGGCCGCGTACTCTCCGCTCCTATATCAATGATATCAGCCCCTTCTTCTATAAGGCTGAGAGCGTGCCGCAGTGCAGCCTCCGGTTCGGCGAACTGTCCCCCGTCCGAAAAAGAGTCGGGTGTCACGTTCAGGATCCCCATAATATACGTATGAAACCCATCTATTATAAAGTCTTTTCCACCGATCAGCATTATATGTCTACCTTCCTTTTATTTCCACATAATCATAGCGAATATTGCTTTTTTTCGCAATAAAAGAATTGCCCATTTGCCTTTAATTTGATAAAATAGGTACTGAATTATGTTTATTGAGCAAAGGCCTCATTGAGAAGGTCATGAATAATAATTATTATTATTGTTGTGGGAGGAATCTATAATGCCGAAAGAATATCTCACATCTCTATTTCACTATGTGGTAAGATATCACCGGATCATCCAGGGGCTGCTTGCAGCTTCCGTGGTAGTCGCCCGCATTGCGGGTTATATACCGAAGACGTGGCATATGATCTACTACCTTTGTCTTATATGCGCTACCATCGGCTTTGATATCTGGTTTACCGTTTATGCAAGTAAAGACAAGTTCAGACCCAACCTTTACTCCATAAAGGTTCTGTTCTTCCTGATAGTCCTTATCATCGGAGGCGTGATAACTCCGGTGGGATCTGCTGTTGAACTGCCCTTCATAATAATCCACGTACTGCTTCTTTTCTACGGGCTTTTCATGATATGCGAGATGCAGTTCTTCAATGATATCTTCGATTCGGTAATGAGTATCCAGAATTTCTTCCTTTACGGAGCCCTTCTGGACGTGGCGATCCTCGTACCCTACCGTAATTACTTCGATCAGGTGTGGGTTGCCCTTCTGCTGGTTTCGATGGTCATCACCTATATGACGCTTTTCCTGCTGCGCCATCTGGCATCGCGAAGCGTTATAACACTTGATAAGCAGAATACCAACCTTTTCTTTGAAAACCTTGATATCCGTGAAGAGAATGCTTCTCTCATGCATGCTCAGGAGCGTCTTGAAGAAGTAAACGAGACTATCAACTATCAGCGTATCCAGTTAAATGATGCTCTTTCGGATCTGAAAAAGCGAAGCGAAGAAACGCGTACCATCATCGATATCGTTGAGCATTTCACCTCAACCTTTGAGCTTGAGGATAGCATCCGCTACATGATCGAGAAGGTTTCGGAGCTGAAGAATCTTAATATCTGCGCTATCCTGGTTGACCATGACGTATGCCTCAATGAAGAGCAGATCTTCGAATCCTATACCGATAAGAATTACGGACGTGAAAGAATGAAACGTGAAACCATCCAGGTCTTCGAGGAATTCAAGAAGTCCGGCAGCAGAGAGCCTCTTATCATCTGCAATAACTATGATCATATGCTTCCCTATTTCGAGCGCCGCGGCTGCTGTATAACAGCCATCCCCGCTTACGAGAAGGATTCACTCTATGGTGTGCTCATACTTGCAGGCGAACGCTATGATCATTTCTACAGCGGCTATGACTTTTATAACACGGTTCTCGTGGATTTCACAACCGCCCTCATCAAGGACAGGCTGTACCGCACCACTGAGGATATGGCGAAGAAGGATGGTCTTACCAAGATCTACAACCGTATTTATTTCAACGATGTATTCCCCGGAATGCTGAAGAACGCCAAGGAGACCGGAAAGCCGATATCCATGCTTATGCTGGATATAGACCATTTCAAGCATGTAAATGATACCTGGGGTCATATCGCAGGCGATCTGGCTATCAAGTCACTGGCAAGACTGGATTGGAGTATAGCAAAGAAATACGGCGGCATGGCCGTACGTTTCGGCGGTGAGGAGTTCCTCCTTATTCTGGAGGATACACCGGTAGAACGGGCAAAGGAGATCGCAGAAGAACTGCATGAACTGATCCGTACCACCCCTATCCCCTTTGAGGATATCGAGATCAACATTAACACTAGCCTTGGTGTATCCACCTATCCTACGACCGTACAGGAGCCTGAAAAGCTTCTGGACCGTGCGGATAAGGCGATGTATTATGGTAAGACCCACGGCCGCGGCAGGATCATCGTAGACGGCGTAGACAACGTTGAGCCGTAGGATTCAGGCATAGACAGCGCAGGTAACTGTGGATTCAGCACTTAGCCGCAGATAAGCGTAAATAAACCTACCTGACGCCCCTTCGAATTCGGAGGGGCGATTTTAATTCATATAACAGCTGCGCTTTGCGGTGGTGAATCGCGTAAAAAAAGAAACCCCTGAACAAGGCAGCCTTGTCAGGGGTTTCTTTTAATATGTTATCTTGCTTAATGAATCCCGTGATTAGTCAATGATGGAAACAACGGAACCTGAACCTACTGTTCTACCACCCTCACGGATAGCGAAACGAAGGCCGGACTCCATAGCTACGGGATGGATCAGCTCGATAGTCATCTCTACGTTATCACCAGGCATGCACATCTCTGTACCTGCGGGCAGGTTGCAGACACCTGTAACGTCTGTTGTTCTGAAATAGAACTGAGGACGATAGTTGTTGAAGAAAGGTGTATGACGACCACCCTCGTCCTTGGTCAGAACGTATACCTGAGCGGTAAACTTCTTGTGGCATGTAACTGAACCCGGCTTAGCCAGAACCTGTCCTTTTTCTACCTGATCACGGTTGATACCACGAAGCAGAGCACCGATGTTATCACCGGCCTGTGCCTGATCAAGCAGCTTACGGAACATCTCGATACCGGTAACAACGGTATTGAGCTTAGCTTCCTTGATACCAAGGATCTCAAGCGGATCGTTAAGCTTCAGAGTACCACGCTCAACACGGCCTGTAGCAACTGTACCACGACCTGTGATCGTGAATACGTCCTCAACGGGCATCAGGAACGGCTTATCTGTATCACGCTCGGGAGTCGGGATATACTCATCAACTGTCTTCATGAGCTCCATGATCTTGTCGCCCCATGCAGCATCGCCCTCAAGAGCCTTAAGAGCAGAACCCTGGATGATGGGGCATCCCTCGAAACCATACTCCTCAAGAGCTTCGGTTACTTCCATCTCAACGAGCTCGATAAGCTCGGGATCGTCAACCATATCGCACTTGTTAAGGAATACGATGATGTAAGGAACGTTAACCTGACGAGCGAGCAGGATGTGCTCTCTTGTCTGAGCCATAACACCGTCAGTAGCTGCTACAACGAGGATAGCACCATCCATCTGTGCAGCACCGGTGATCATGTTCTTAACGTAGTCAGCATGGCCCGGGCAGTCAACGTGAGCATAGTGACGATTCTCTGTCTCATACTCAACGTGTGCGGTAGAGATAGTGATACCACGCTCTCTCTCTTCCGGAGCCTTATCAATATTAGCGAAATCAACAGCTGTATTACCTGCTACACGCTCGGAAAGTACCTTTGTGATAGCTGCGGTAAGTGTTGTTTTACCATGGTCAACGTGGCCGATGGTACCAATGTTAACGTGCGGTTTTGTTCTTTCGAATTTTGCCTTTGCCATTTCTAAAAATCCTCCTTAAGATCGTACCGTCATGACCGACGGTTTCTTTTGCAACCTAACTGCCATTATAGTAAAGATTGCGGGATATTTCAAGTAAATTTTGGGTATAATAAATGGTTTTCTACCGTGATCAACCCTTGTTTGACAGTACTTTCTCCTGTACTGACTTCGGACACTGCTCATATCTCTCAAAGAACATGGAATAATTACCACGTCCCTGTGTTCTTGAACGAAGATCTGTGGAGTAACCGAACATCTCGGCAAGCGGCACAAATGCCTTAACAAGCTTACCGTTTCCGACATCCTCCATACCCTCTACACGTCCGCGGCGTGAGTTCAGATCACCGATAACGTCGCCCATATAATCAGCAGGCATTGTTACTTCAACCTTCATGATGGGTTCCAGCAGAACCGGATTACCTTTCTGCATAGCTTCCTTGAATGCCATGGAACCTGCGATATGGAAAGCCATTTCGGAAGAATCGACTTCATGATAGGAACCATCATAAACAGTTGCGGAAACGCCAAGCACCGGATAACCGCCAAGGATACCTGCGCCGCAGGCTTCTTCGATACCTTCACCGATAGCAGGGATGTATTCCTTCGGGATACTTCCGCCGACAACGGTGGACTCGAACTTGAAATGCTCCTCACCATTCGGATCCATGGGCTCGAATTTTACTTTACAATGACCGTACTGACCACGACCACCGGACTGCTTTACGTACTTGGAATCTACATCCACAGCCTTCGTAAAGGTCTCCTTGTAGGATACCTGGGGAGCGCCGACATTTGCCTGCACCTTGAACTCACGGAGAAGACGATCAACGATGATCTCCAGATGAAGCTCACCCATACCTGCAATTATGGTCTGACCTGTCTCGGTATTGGTATGTGTCTTGAATGTGGGATCCTCTTCAGCCAGCTTTGCAAGAGCGTCAACCAGCTTGTCCTGACCATCCTTGGTCTTGGGCTCGATTGCAAGCTCGATAACCGGATCCGGGAACTCCATGGACTCGAGGATTACAGGAGACTTCTCATCACAGATAGTATCACCTGTGGTCGTGTTCTTAAGACCTACAACCGCAGCGATATCTCCCGAATAAACTGTCGGGATCTCCTGACGCTTGTTGGCGTGCATCTGAAGGATACGGCCAACACGCTCCTTATGTCCTTTTACTGCATTAAGTACATAGGAACCTGAATTCAGCTTTCCTGAGTAAACACGGATAAATGCAAGCTTACCTACGAACGGATCTGTTGCGATCTTGAACGCAAGTGCAGCAAAGGGCTCTTCATCGGAAGACTTCTTAGTGATCTCTTCACCCTGCAGATTTGTACCCTTGATATCGGGGATATCTGTGGGTGCAGGCATGAATTCGATAACTGCATCAAGAAGCTTCTGGATACCCTTGTTCTGATGAGCGGAACCGCAGAGTACCGGAACTACACGCTCCTTCTCTCCTGCAGGTGTATCGATGGGAGCACATGTGAGTGATCTCAGAGCTGCCTTAAGCTGCTCTACACTCGGCTCTTCACCGTCAAGATACATCATCATCAGTTCTTCATCAGCATCACAGCAGGCCTCAACCAGCTCTGTATGATACTTTTCAGCAAGTTCCTGCATATCCTCGGGGATATCAACGATGCTGATATCTTCACCCTTGGAATCATTGTAGATGTAAGCCTTCATTTCGAAAAGGTCTACGATACCCTGGAAATAATCTTCCTTTCCGATGGGAATGTTAACTACTACAGGTTTCTTGCCAAGTCTTGTTTTGATCTCTTCCACAGTATTGTAGAAGTTTGCACCAAGGATGTCCATCTTATTTACAAATGCCATTCTCGGTACGTGATATGTATCCGCCTGACGCCATACGTTTTCTGACTGGGGCTCAACGCCGCCCTTTGCATCAAAAACGCCTACTGCGCCGTCCAGTACACGAAGTGAACGTTCAACCTCAACCGTGAAGTCAACGTGGCCCGGGGTATCAATGATATTGATCCTGCACTCGGGTGCGCCTGCCTTCGGCTTGTTCTGTTCCTGTACTGTCCAGTGACAGGTAGTAGCTGCGGATGTGATGGTGATACCACGTTCCTGTTCCTGCTCCATCCAGTCCATGGTAGCAGTACCTTCATAGGTCTCACCGATCTTGTAATTTACACCGGTATAATAAAGAATCCTTTCGGTCAGAGTAGTCTTACCGGCATCGATGTGAGCCATGATACCGATATTCCTGGTTCTTTCCAACGGACACTCTCTTCCAGTTGCAGCCAAGGTTTCTTCCTCCTTCTTTAAATATTTTCAACAGCTAAGCGCACAGCTTAGAAACGATAGTGTGCAAATGCCTTGTTTGCCTCTGCCATACGATGCATCTCTTCTTTTCTCTTTACGGATGCGCCGGTATTGTTAGAAGCATCCATCAGCTCTGCCGCAAGGCGCTCTTCCATGGTCTTCTCGGTTCTCTTACGCGAGAAATCGGTAAGCCAGCGAAGGCCGAGTGCCTGACGACGGTCCGGACGTACTTCGATAGGTACCTGATATGTGGCACCACCGATACGACGGGCCTTAACCTCGAGCTGAGGCATAACATTGTTCATAGCTGCTTCAAATACTTCCACAGGATCCTTGCCGGTCTGCTCTTTGATACGGTCAAATGCGCCGTATACGATCTTCTGAGCTACACCCTTCTTACCATCGAGCATGATGTTGTTGATAAGGCGTGTAACTACCTTGTTATTGTAAATCGGGTCAGCCAAAACGTCCCGCTTTACGACATGTCCTTTACGTGGCACGGTTCTTCCCTCCTTAATAAAAATTAATTCTTAGGTACTCACATAGTCACCCCGGTTCACCGGGTTCATGTGTACGTGCTGTTCTTACGTATGATATTGCAAAATCATGCCATAACCAGCACTACTTGAGACTTGTGTATAAGTATGGTTGCTATTTACTTTGCATCCTTAGGACGTTTTGCACCATACTTGGAACGTGCCTGACGTCTCTTGCCAACTCCTGCAGTATCAAGAGTACCACGGATGATGTGATATCTGGTACCGGGTAAGTCACGTACTCTACCTCCGCGGATAAGAACTACGGAGTGCTCCTGCAGATTGTGTCCCTCGCCCGGGATGTAGCTTGTAACTTCCACACCGTTTGACAGACGTACTCTGGCGATCTTACGAAGAGCTGAGTTAGGCTTCTTCGGAGTTGCGGTCTTAACAGCTGTGCAAACACCTCTCTTCTGAGGGGAGCTCTGATGCATCGGTTTCTTCTTCAGAGAGTTGAAGCTTCTCTGCAGAGCCGGAGCTGTAGACTTCTTAACAGCAGTCTCTCTTCCTTTTCTTACTAACTGGTTAAATGTAGGCATGATTTCACCTCCTTTATTATATGATTTACGCATTTCCTGTCCAGTCACGGAAAAGCGCATTAAGAAAGGCGTGCATTTTACGCACGCCTAACTATTATAGCTATATAGAAATTGTATGTCAAGCTTTTTTTAGAAGCCCGCGGTTCTATGCCTCGGGATCCTCCTCGTCCGATGCGGTCTCATCGTCGAAAACCTCTTCCGGGGTTTCATCTGTATAGGTCTCTTCCGCAGTCTCTTCAGAAGCTTCAGCATCATCTCCCGCTGCCGTCTCATCGTCATACATATCATAATCATCATCTGTCATCTGATCAAGATATTCGGAATCAAGCTTTACGGAACGATAACGCTTCATACCTGTTCCTGCAGGGATCAGCTTACCGATAAGCACATTTTCTTTAAGTCCGATGAGCTCATCAACCTTACCCTTGATAGCCGCATCCGTAAGTACCCTTGTGGTCTCCTGGAAGGATGCAGCGGAAAGGAAGCTGTTGGTAGCAAGTGAAGCCTTGGTGATACCAAGCAGTACCTGCGTTGCCTCTGCAGGCCTGAGTCCCTCTTCATTGAGGATCTCATTGGTCTCTTCCATATCAAGCACATCCACAAAGGTTCCGGGAAGGAAATCGGAATCTCCGCCTTCCTCAACCTTAGCCTTCTTGAGCATCTGTCTAACGATGATCTCGATATGCTTATCGTTGATCTCAACGCCCTGCAGACGGTATACACGCTGAACTTCGCGGATCATGTAATTCTGTACAGCCTCAACGCCCTTTATCTTCAGGATATCATGGGGATTGACAGAGCCTTCCGTCAGCTCGTCACCGGCATTGATCTTCTGGCCTTCCATAACCTTGATACGTGAATCATAAGGAATACCGTAGGATTTGCTCTCACCCTCATCATTTGTGACGATGACCTCACGGATCTTCTTTGCCGATTCACTTGCATCCTTGATGGATACTGTACCTGCGATCTCGGAAATGATGGCAAGGCCCTTGGGTTTACGTGCCTCGAAAAGCTCCTCGACACGGGGAAGACCCTGGGTGATATCACCACCGGCAACACCGCCGGTATGGAAGGTTCTCATGGTCAGCTGTGTACCGGGCTCACCGATGGACTGTGCTGCGATGATACCTACAGCCTCACCAACCTGTACTGCCTGGCCTGTAGCCATGTTGGCGCCGTAGCACTTTGCGCATACACCGAGATGACACTTACAGGTAAGTATCGATCTGATCTTCAGCTTTGCATCGGCACGTGCAAGTCCGGTTTCGGGATCGGTGAACGGACGGTCGCTCTGAGGCTTACCCTCGGCGTCGTTCTCAACACCGCGCTTCATGATATTTTCCGCACGCTTCGGTGTGATCATATGGTTCTTCTTAACGATCATCTCACCGTTGGCATCGAAAATGCTCTCTGCCGCATATCTTCCGGTAATACGCTCCTGGAAGTTCTCTATGATCTCATCGCCCTCGCGGAAGGTGGATACATAGATGCCCGGCTTAATATCCTGATCCTCACAGCAGTCGGTCTCACGGATGATAAGATCCTGTGAAACATCTACCAGACGTCTTGTAAGGTAACCGGAATCGGCGGTACGGAGTGCCGTATCGGAAAGACCTTTACGAGCACCGTGTGCGGAGATGAAATACTCCAGTACGTCAAGACCTTCACGGAAGTTTGACTTGACGGGAAGTTCAATGGTACGTCCGGTAGTATCGGCCATAAGTCCACGCATACCTGTCAGCTGTTTGATCTGCTGATCGGAACCACGGGCTCCGGAATCCGCCATCATGTAAATATTATTGTAACGGTCAAGGCCATCCAGCAGTGCATTTGTCAGATCCGAATCCGCCTTTTCCCATACACGGATAACGGAACGATAACGCTCTTCATCCGTCAGATAACCTATCTTGTAAAGTTCAGTGATCCTGTCAACCACTTCCTGAGCCTTGTCAAGGATCTCAGACTTGCTTTCGGGCACTGTCATATCCGCGATGGATACCGTGATGCCGCTGAGAGTCGAATACTTGTAACCGATAGCCTTAACATTATCAAGCACCTCTGCGGTACGTGTAGCTCCGTGGATGTTGATACATTTATCCAGCAGCTTACCCAGCATCTTCTTTCCGACAAGGACATTTATCTCAGGCTCAAGGACCTTCTTCGGATCGGATCTGTCTACAAAGCCCAGATCCTGGGGAATAACCTCATTGAAGATGAGCTTTCCGAGAGTTGTCTTGACCATGCCGGTGACAGTGGTGCCATCCTCCATGGTGGCAGTACGCTCAACATATATCTGCTGCTGAAGTGTGATCTCACCGTTCTCATAAGCAAGGATCGCACGGTTCTGATTCTTGAACCGGCGGCCTACCATATCCTGAACCGTACTTACGATATTCTTGTAGTAGATAACCCCGCTCTTCTTGGATGCCTTCTTAATGACACGAACGCGGATCTTATCGGACGGATGTACGATACCCTCTTTGGCATCCCTTATGATGTCTGCGATATTTCCGGGCTCATCATCCTTATCGTAGAACTTAACGATCTCATCATCTTTTGCCGGAACCTCACGGTAACGGTCATTTGTCAGATAATAGATACCCAGTACCATATCCTGTGAAGGAACGGATACCACACCACCGTCCGAAGGCTTCAGCAGATTGTTGGGAGACAGAAGCAGGAAACGGCATTCTGCCTGGGCTTCCACAGAAAGCGGAAGATGGACTGCCATCTGGTCACCGTCGAAGTCCGCGTTAAATGCGGTACAAACAAGGGGGTGAAGCTTTATAGCCTTACCTTCTACAAGAATGGGTTCAAATGCCTGGATACCGAGACGGTGAAGTGTGGGGGCACGGTTCAGCATAACCGGGTGCTCCTTGATAACGTCCTCGAGGATATCCCATACCTGGGGATCCAGACGTTCTACCTTCTTCTTTGCCGCCTTGATATTATTTGCGATACCGCGGGCGGTCAGCTCCTTCATAACGAAGGGTTTGAAAAGCTCGATAGCCATTTCCTTGGGAAGACCGCACTGGTATATCTTAAGCTCGGGACCAACGACGATAACCGAACGGCCCGAGTAGTCAACACGCTTACCGAGCAGGTTCTGACGGAAACGTCCCTGCTTACCCTTAAGCATATCGGAAAGGGACTTCAGGCTTCGGTTGCCGGGACCGGTAACCGCACGGCCGTGACGTCCGTTGTCGATAAGTGCGTCCACAGCCTCCTGAAGCATACGCTTCTCGTTGCGGACAATGATGTCAGGCGCCGAAAGCTCCTGCAGACGGCGCAGACGGTTATTCCTGTTGATGATCCTGCGGTACAGATCGTTAAGGTCGGAGGTTGCGAAACGTCCGCCGTCCAGCTGTACCATGGGGCGAAGATCCGGAGGGATAACGGGGATAACATTCATTACCATCCATTCGGGTTTATTATTGGAATTCCGGAATGCCTCCACTACCTCCAGCTTCTTGATGATCTTTGCCTTCTTCTGGCCGGATGATGTTTCCAGCTCTTCGGAAAGCGATGCCGCCTCGGCATCAAGATCGATATTTCTAAGCAGTTCCTGAACTGCCTCGGCGCCCATTCCTACGCGGAAGGAACCGAGATTATCCTTATACTCCTCAAGCTTCTGACGGTATTCCGTCTCAGTGAGCACGTCCTTGATCTGAAGATCCGTATTTCCCGGGTCAAGTACGATATATGCCGCAAAATAAAGCACGCGGTCAAGAATACGCGGTGAAACGTCCAGCAGAAGGCCCATACGGCTGGGGATACCCTTGAAATACCAGATATGGGATACCGGAGCTGCAAGCTCGATATGTCCCATACGTTCACGACGTACGCTTGCCTTGGTCACTTCAACGCCGCAGCGATCGCAGCGTATGCCTTTAAAGCGGATCTTCTTATACTTGCCGCAGTGACATTCCCAGTCCTTTGTGGGGCCGAATATCTTCTCGCAGTACAGACCGTCACGTTCAGGCTTCAGTGTACGATAGTTGATGGTCTCGGGCTTCTTAACCTCACCGTATGACCATTCTCTTATTTTGTCAGGAGAAGCAAGTCCGATTCTGATCGCGTCAAAGTTGATCGGCTGTTCCTGTTCTAAACCTATCATGTTCGCCATCTTCTTACTCTCCTTTTCTTATTCATCAAATTCTTCTATATCATCGTAGGAATCTTCTGCAAGATCATCCTCGTATTCATCCTGATTATCAAGATCTGTCAGCTCGCCCTCTTCGTCAACTCCGCTGAAGCCATGGCTTTCCAGATCGCCGGTGTATCGGCCGTCGCCTTCAATGGCAGTACGAAGATCCCTGTCATAATCAACGGATTCCCCAAGGTCAACCTCTTCGCCGTCCTCACGAAGGACACGCACATCCAGACCCAGTGACTGGAATTCCTTAAGCAATACCTTGAAGGACTCGGGAATACCGGGTTCGGGAATGTTGTCTCCCTTGATGATCGCTTCGTAGGTCTTTACACGGCCCGCAACATCATCGGACTTAACCGTAAGGATCTCCTGAAGGGTGTAGGAAGCACCATATGCCTCAAGAGCCCAAACCTCCATTTCTCCGAAACGCTGGCCGCCGAACTGTGCCTTACCGCCGAGAGGCTGCTGCGTAACGAGTGAGTACGGACCTGTGGAACGCGCATGGATCTTATCGTCTACCAGGTGGTGCAGCTTCAGATAATGCATGAAGCCGATGGATACCTTGGACGGGAATTCCTGACCCGTACGTCCGTCCCTGAGCTGAACCTTTCCGGACTTATCGATCTCCACGCCCTTCCACTCTTCACGGTGGTCACGGTTATCATAGAGATACTGAAGAACCTCGGGTTCCAGTTCATCCTTGTATTTTGCTTCAAATTCATCCCACTCCGTATTTACGTAGTCATTTGCCAGTTCCAGAGTGGCTGTTATGTCTTTCTCATTTGCGCCGTCGAAGATCGGAGTGGAGATCTTGAAGCCGAGAGCCTGGGCAGCAAGTCCCAAATGCAGCTCCAGCACCTGTCCGATATTCATACGTGAAGGCACGCCCAGAGGGTTCAGCACGATATCCAGCGGACGGCCGTTGGGAAGGAAGGGCATGTCTTCCACAGGAAGTATACGTGAAACAACACCCTTGTTACCATGTCGTCCTGCCATCTTGTCACCGACAGAGATCTTTCTCTTCTGGGCAATGTAGACACGCACCGACATATTTACTCCCGGAGGAAGCTCATCGCTGTTCTCACGGGTGAATACCTTTGTATCCATTACAACGCCATAAGCGCCGTGAGGTACTCTGAGAGATGTATCCCGAACCTCTCTGGCCTTCTCACCGAAGATCGCACGGAGCAGGCGTTCTTCTGCCGTAAGTTCCGTCTCACCCTTGGGTGTAACCTTTCCGACAAGAATATCGCCGGCACGGACCTCGGCACCTATACGAATGATACCGTTCTCATCAAGATCCTTAAGGGCTTCCGCTCCGAGGCCTGCCAGATCACGCGTGATCTCTTCGGGTCCGAGCTTGGTATCTCTCGCTTCCGCCTCGTATTCCTCGATATGAACCGAAGTATATACATCCTCCTTTACCAGACGTTCGGAAAGAAGGACAGCATCCTCGTAGTTGTAGCCTTCCCATGTCATGAAACCGATGAGAGGGTTCTTACCGAGCGCGATCTCGCCGTTATAGGTTGATGCACCGTCAGCGATCACCTCGCCTTCCTCGACCCTGTCACCGCGGTTTACGATGGGGCGCTGATTCATGCAGTTACCCTGATTGCTGCGTGCAAACTTGATAACATGGTATTCATCCAGCTGTCCGTCATCCGTACGGATAACGATCTTCTCACTGGAAGATATTTCAACAGTACCTGCTCTTCTGGCCAGGATACATACTCCGGAGTCGATAGCCGTCTTGGATTCCATTCCGGTTCCGACTACGGGAGAATCCGTCTTGAGAAGCGGCACTGCCTGACGCTGCATGTTGGAACCCATCAGCGCACGGGTTGTATCATCGTTCTGCAGGAAGGGGACCATGGATGTAGCAACCGAGAATACCATTCGCGGAGACACATCCATATAATCCACAGAGCCTCTCGGGAATTCGGAGGTCTGGTCGCGGAAACGTCCGGCCACATTATTTCTTTCAAAATGTCCCTCTTCATCCAGCGCTTCGGAAGCCTGGGCTACGATATAATTATCCTCTTCATCAGCCGTCATATATACGACTTCATCCGTTACGACCGGATTATCCGGGTTGACGGACTTGTCAACTTTACGGTAGGGAGCCTCAACAAAACCGTACTCATTTATCCTTGCAAATGTAGCCAGCGAGTTGATCAGACCGATGTTCGGTCCTTCAGGTGTCTCTATCGGGCACATTCTTCCGTAATGTGTATAGTGGACGTCTCGCACCTCAACACCGGCGCGGTCTCTGGAAAGGCCGCCGGGACCCAGTGCGGAAAGACGCCGCTTATGTGTCAGCTCGGAAAGCGGATTGTTCTGATCCATAAACTGTGACAGCTGGGATGATCCGAAGAACTCCTTTACAGCTGAAGTTACAGGCTTGATATTGATCAGCGACTGAGGCGTAATGGTCTCGATATCCTGGGTCTGCATCCTCTCCTTTACAACACGCTCAAGACGGGAGATACCGATACGATACTGGTTCTGAAGCAGCTCTCCTACCGAACGGATACGACGGTTGCCCAGGTGATCGATATCATCGGAATTGCCGATGCCGTACTCAAGATGCATATTGTAATTGATGGAAGCAAAAATGTCTTCCTTTGTGATGTGCTTCGGGATAAGCTCGGGTATACTGTTCTTTATCGCTTCCTTAAGCTCATCTCCGTCATACTGCTCAAGCAGCTCAGCGAGCACGGGATAATATACGCTCTCGGTAACGCCAAGTTCTTCGGGATCTATATCTCCGAGACGGTCGCTGATCCAGGGGCGGATATCAACCATAAGATTGGAAAGGATCTTAACATTTCTTTCCTCGGTCTGCACGAGTATGTAGGGTACTGCCGCATCCTGGATAACCTTTCCGGCTTCCCGTGACATGATCTCACCCTGTGCAAAGAGCACTTCACCCGTTGTGGGATCGATAACATCCTCTGCCAGGATAAAGCCCTTCGCCCTGTTGGCAAGCGCAAGCTTCTTATTGAATTTATAACGTCCGACCTTTGCCAGATCATATCTTCTTGCATCGAAGAACATACCGTTGATCATGGCTTCGGCGCTTTCAACCGCCAGCGGCTCGCCGGGACGCATTTTCTTATAGAGCTCAAGAAGTCCATCCTCATAATTTCTGGAGGGATCCTTCTCAAAGCTGGCAAGGAGCTTGGGCTCATCGCCGAACATGTCAAGGATCTCTTCATTGGTACCGAGGCCGAGGCTTCGAAGGATAACGGAAATGGGCAGCTTACGGTTTCTGTCCACACGAACCCAGAAAATGCCGTTTGCATCGGTCTCATACTCAAGCCATGCGCCGCGGTTGGGGATAACTGTACATGAATAGAGGGGCAGACCCGTCTTATCATGCTCCATTGCATAGTAAATGCCGGGTGACCTGACCAGCTGGCTGACGATAACACGTTCAGCCCCGTTGATAACAAAGGTACCCGTTTCGGTCATCAGGGGCAGATCTCCCATGAAGATCTCATGCTGATTGATCTCTCCGGTCTCATCATTACGAAGTCGCACATTTACACGAAGCGGTGCCGAATATGTGGCATCCCTCTCCTTGCACTCCTCGATCGTATATTTGATCTCATCCGTGCAAAGCCTGTGGGAGATGAACTCCAGCTGCAGCTTGCCCGAGAAATCCTTTATCGGGGAAATATCATGAAACGCCTCAGTAAGTCCTTCTGTAAGGAACCACTGATACGAGTTCACCTGGACACCGATCAGATTCGGCATATCCAGAACCTCCTTTTTATTGGAGTAACTCATTCTTGTACTTTTTCCGGATTGAATCGGACGCATTCTGTACTTTTTCATGGACCTGTTTCACCCCTTAGGTTTTTTATTTGTCACGTGTTCCGGCAGCAAAAAAGTCCGGCTGTTTGTCCGAATTTTGGCGCACAAAAACACAAAGGCTACGTAAAATGCATAGAAATCCACTTTAGCCTATAATGACAATTTAATATAATAACATAACTGGATATAAAACGCAAGAATTATTTTAAGAAATTTCAGATGGATCAGACAATAGATTTCAGATGTGGGATAAAGCAAAACAAGGCAGGGCCTCTGCCCCACCTTGTTTATCCTATACGGGATTCGATTACTTAAGAGTAACCTTTGCTCCCTCAGCTTCAAGCTTAGCCTTAAGGCTTTCAGCTTCTTCCTTGGATACAGCTTCCTTAAGTACCTTCGGTGTGCTCTCAACAGCATCCTTAGCTTCCTTAAGGCCGAGACCGGTGATCTCACGAACAACCTTGATAACCTTGATCTTGTTTGCGCCTGCTTCTGTAAGCTCAACGTCAAACTCAGTCTTCTCCTCAGCTGCTGCAGCTGCGGGACCTGCTGCCACAACAACGCCTGCTGCTGCAGATACGCCATACTTCTCTTCGATAGCCTTTACCAGCTCGTTAAGCTCCAGAACGGAGAGCTTGTCAATCTCTGCTACAAATTCTTCGATCGTCATTTTTTAATCCTCCATAGATTTTTATTCGATAATTGATTGTTCTCCGGCATCTGCCGGAAATGCGGCGTGACACAACAGGTCTTACGCCTCTGCCTTCTTCTCTGCCAGCTGGTTCAGTACCCGAGCCAGGTTGCTGATCGGAGACTGCAGGGAACCGAGAAGTCGTGAAAGCAGTACTTCTCTTGACGGGATGGTTGCGATAACCTTGATGCCGTCCTGATCGTAGTATTTACCTTCTACGATACCGGACTTGAGTGCCAGAGCCTTTGTGATCTTTGCATCCTTTGCAAAATCGGCGATCACTCTTGCGGCTGCTGTTGCATCATCTTTGGAGATAACAACTGCTGTCGGACCTTCCAGATCCTTCTCAAGCTCGCTGAACTCCGTGCCCTCGATCGCAAGCTTAACCATCGTATTCTTGTATACCTTATAGATCAGGTTTTCCTTACGGATAGTCCGGCGGAGCTCTGTATCCTGTGCCACGGTAAGTCCGCGGTAGTCAACCAGGACCATACTTGCCGCACCGTCTATAGCTTCCTTGATCTCAGCTACGATAGGCTTCTTCTCTTCAATCTTTGCCACTGAAACGTACCTCCTTTATAGACTAATGACTGCACGTTCAAAAAAGAAAACTCCCATTCGGTGCATACGCATAGAAAGGGAGATCATTCGCTCATTTTACGAATCTTCCTCGGCAGGTAGGTCTTCCGTTACGCCTTTCGGCACCTGCTGTCTACGGCAGCTCATCGGGTGGTAGATTACCATAGTTACCATAGAAATGTCAAGGACTTTTTTGCGAAAATCCATTTATGATTGCAGAACAGGTCATAATCTGTTATAATCGTGGAGTTTTTTGGAATTCGCTTTTCAAAATGTATAGCCGGTATAGTATTTGCCGGTATAGTATTTGATTTAATAAGGAGTTTTTCATGTTTACGAGTTATCTCATAACCTTTCTCATATCCATGGTACCGCTGGTGGAGCTCCGCGGGGCCATCCCCTACGGCACACTGATCGCAGATCCCCCGCTCCCGCTGCTTAATGCATATATCCTGTGCATCATCGGAAATATGCTCCCGGTGCCCATAATATTCTTCTTTGCAAGAAAAATACTGGAATGGGGCAAAGACAAGAAATATATCGGGAAGTTCTTCACCTTCTGTATCAACAAAGGGCATTCCGGCGGTGAGAAGCTGAAGAAAAAAGCCGGCCGCGGACTGTATTGGGCGCTTCTGCTCTTTGTAGGCATTCCCATCCCCGGCACAGGCGCCTGGACAGGTACCCTCGCCGCCTCCTTCCTTGATATGGATTTCAAGAAAAGTGTGGCCGCGGTCATGGGCGGCGTTCTGCTGGCCGGCGTGATCATCGGACTGCTCAGTCTCGGAGGGATCAATCTGTTAAAGAATTAGAGATCATCCTATCAGAGTTCATTCTTTTTGAATCAAGGATCATCCTATCAGAGTTCATTCTTTTAAAATAAGGGATCTCCCAATCGGAGATCCCATTTTTTCTGTTATACTCTTCTAACGTTCCATAAGCCATATCTGTGAGCTGTACGGCGGCAGTTCCGAGCCGCCTCCGAAATCATGCACGGTTCCGGTGATTAGCTCATCCGCCCGGCCGCAGCCGGCATCAAAATGGGCTGTAAAGGGCTCACTGTCGGCATTTATCGCGACCATTATCCGCTCACCTTCCACCCTGCGTTCGAAAATGCACTGCTTATTGGTCAGCAGTACCGAACGGAAGGTTCCGTAATTCAGGGCTTTGCTGCTCTTCTTTATCTCCGCCAGTCTGGCAATATGATCCGTAAGAGAATTCCACTCCGGCGCGTCAAATGCGGGGCGCAGCGCAGGATCGCCGTCCTTCTTTTCAGCCCTGGCACCCCACTCACTTCCATAGTATACGCAGGGGAAGCCCGGCATACCGAAAGCCAGCGTATAAATGAGCGGCAGGTGTTCCGGATCTGTCAGAATGCTTGCCACACGCGTAACATCATGGTTATCCACAAAGGTCATGAGATGCATATCCCTGTACCTGCACCACTGTTCGGGTCCGAACTGCTGCTGCAGGGAATGGATTATCTCAAACATATTCATGGAATTGAAGCTTGAGTAAAGTCCCTTATAGCATGCGTAGTTGGTACAGCTGTCCAGCATTTCCGGATTTACAAACTGGCAGTAGTCTCCGAAAAGGAGTTCCCCCAGCAGCAGAAATTCCGGTTTCAGCTCTGCGGTAAAACCCCGCAGTTTTCTTATGAAATCATGATCCAGGCAGTAGGCCACATCCAGTCTCAGGCCATCAATATCAAACTCCGACACCCAGCTGCGGACCGCATCAAAGATATGGCTTACGACCGCATCATTTCTCAGATTCAGCTTTACGAGATCGTAGTTGCCCTCCCAGCCTTCGTACCAAAAGCCGTCATTGTAATTCGAATTTCCGTCAAAAGAAATGTGGAACCAGTCCTTATACGGCGAATCCCATTTTTTCTCCCGGACATCCCCGAAGGCCCAAAAGCCGCGGCCAACATGGTTGAATACTCCGTCCAGGACTACCCTTATGCCTGCTGCATGAAGGGCATCGACAACATCTTTAAAGTCTTCGTTTGTTCCCAGGCGGCAGTCTATCTTAAAGTAATCCCTTGTATTGTAGCCATGGGTATCCGATTCAAAGACCGGCGAAAAATACAGAGCATTTATCCCCAGCTTTTTCATATGCGGGATCCAGTCCTTAACCTTGCGGATCCGCGGCTCCCGTACTCCGTCATTTTCAAACGGCGCCCCACAGAAGCCCAGGGGATAGATCTGATAAAATACACTTTCTTCATACCACATGTACAGTTACCTCCGTTTTTATACTTACGTATGTCATTCAGCGCCCGGGATCACCGGACCCATCCGGCATCATTTCACCGAAGCCATACATTCAGATCCACATCGCCTTCTATCCCGGGCACGCTTCCGGTGCTGCTGTACTGCCAGCCCTCAACGTGATATGGGAACTGGGGCGTATCATATGCCGCAAGCCACCACTCATATTCCCCGAGACGGGTAAGATCCATAGCCTGGCAGAACCAGGCCGTGGATGCATAGATCATAGGCGTATATCCCGCCGCCTTTACAGTCTCGCAGAAACCGCAGAGCGCATCGGTACGGGCTTCATTGCTGATATCATTTGCCCGCACACCCTCGGCGGAGATCTTCTCCGTGTCGACTATGACCGGCTGCGTCACATGATAGGGGCGGATCTGATCCAGGATAAACTCAGCTTCTTCCACGCCCTCTTCATAGGATACCGCCTCGGTAAAGAAATAAGCTCCGCACTCCAGTCCCGCGGCCAGTGCACCCTCGATGTGATTTACAAACTGCGAATCCTCGTTCAGCGTTCCTTCTTCGCCGTATCCCCTGAAACCGGTCCTTACGATCACCACATCCACCCCGGAAGCCTTCACCGCTTCCCAGTCGACATCCTTCTGATAGGTAGATACATCTATCGCCACACGTCCGCTCTTCTTTCCGCCGGGATAGTAATTCATATAGCGCTCGCCCCCGGCAGTGTAGAAATCATTTTCAAAATCGTAGTCATCTCTCGGCACCCCCGCAACTACCTTGAAATAACTGCAGTCCGGATACGTGCCGAAAAGAACATACGCCTTTTCGAGATATCCTACATAATTCTCGGTGATCCTGTCCGCAAATCCTCCCGATCCCTCAAGCTCCATATCGTGTGAAAGTATCACTTCCGTTTCCACGGGTTTTCCGCAGGTCCTGTCCCGGAAAAGCTCCCACATGAAAAGCCCCGCAAAAAGTCCCGTCATACATACTAACAGCGCAATAATAAGCCGCTGCCGGCTGCGCTGTACCTTGAGGCGCCTGATTTCCCTGTGCAGCAGTCTTTTCTCATCCTTCACCGGTTCATGTTCTTCTTCCGGCAGTTCCTCTTCAAAATCATTTTCAGGTTCTTCTATAAGATCATCTGCCTCGATGAACTCATCATCAAAATTTTTACTCATACATTTTACCCTTCAGCCTTAAAATCACTTGTTGTAGTATACTGTAAAATGCCTCTTACGTCCACCAAAAAGTGAACGGCCGGATCTACAAAGAAAAAGACCTATGTGACACCTTCTCCAAGTCACATAGGCCTATACCCCGTTCATTTACCCCCACGTAATGAATCAACTTATGTAAGGATTGTATCATATTTGCATAAAAAAGGAAAGCATTTTGCACAAATTTGTCAATTTTCGTGCAAATGGACGAATTAATGCACAAAAATGCTGCATTTCCAATGAAAAAGCATTGAAAAAGCAGCATTTTGCACAACGATCACAAACCTTATGATCTGTTCTCCTTATCAACAAGATTCAGCGCGCCGTAGCGTTCCCTGAGAAGGGGCTTTTCGATCTTTCCGGTAGGATTACGCGGCACATCCGCAAAGATCAGCTTCCTCGGGCGTTTATATCTCGGCAATTCAAGGCAGAAGCTGTTGATCTCATCCTCGGTTGCTTCTTCACCGGGCTTTAACTCGATGATAGCAGCCGCGATCTCGCCCTGGCGTGCATCGGGCAGTCCTATTACCGCAACGTCCTTTATCTTCCGGTTCTTCATCAGGAAGGCTTCGATCTGCACGGGGTAGATATTCTCACCACCGCTGATGATGACATCCTTCTTGCGGTCCACAAGCCAGATAAATCCGTCCTCATCAAGCCTTGCCATATCTCCGGTATACAGCCACTCGCCCTTTAAGGACTCCGCCGTTGCCTCGGGATTCTTGTAGTATTCGATCATCACACCGGGGCCCTTGACGATAAGCTCTCCGACCTCCCCCTTGGGAACAGGAACGCCTTCCTCGTCAACGATATTTACCTCCCAGCCGTAGCCCGGTACTCCGATAGCTCCGACATGATCGATATTCTCAACCCCGAGATGTACACAGCCGGGTCCGATGGATTCGGAAAGGCCGTAATTTGTATCATAATCATGCTTCGGGAAGATGGCCTTCCACCGTGAGATAAGTGATGCCGGCACGGGCTGTGCGCCGATGTGCATGAGTCTCCACTGATCCAGCTCATAATCATCCTTGGAGAGCCTTCCGCTTTCCAAAGCCACCAGGATATCCTGGGCCCACGGTACCAGCAGCCATACGATGGTACATTTTTCCTTTGAAACCGTATCCAGCACATCCTCAGGCTTGGTTCCCTTCAGAAGTACTGCCTTGCTTCCGGATATGAGACTTCCGAACCAGTGCATTTTAGCTCCTGTATGGTAAAGGGGCGGAATGCAGAGAAATACGTCATCCCTCGTCTGTCCGTGGTGCGCCTGCTCTACCCTTGCGGAATGCATCAGCGCCTTATGTTCATGCAGGATAGCCTTGGGGAAACCTGTGGTTCCCGAAGAGAAATATATCGCTGCATTGTCAGAATCTATGATCGGAATATCCGGATTGGCGCTGCTGCAGTTTGCCACCAGCTCATTATAATCCTCCGCAAATGAGGGGCAGCCATCTCCGACATAGAACAGCAGCCTGTTCCTTGATATCTTATCCGCGATCTCCTCGATACGTCCTATAAATGCAGGTCCGAAGACTAGTACATCCACATCCGCCAGATTTACGCAGTATTCGATCTCTTCGGAATCATATCGGAAGTTGAGCGGTACTGCGATGGCCCCGGTCTTCAGGATACCGAAATATATAGGCAGCCATTCCAGACAGTTCATAAGAAGTATGCCGACTTTATCATCCTTCTTGATGCCCCTGGACATAAGAAGGTGTGCGAAACGATTGGCCTTCTCGTTGAAGACGCTCCAGGTGATCTCCCTGCGGTATGCCGACTGAGGATTCGGTTCGGTCAGTTCATACTCTCTCCATGTCACCCTGCGGCGCTCCTGTATGGAGGGGTTCACCTCCACTAACGCCACATCGTTGGCGTATATCTTTGCATTTTTTTCCAGTAAATCTGTGATAGGCATGTGTAAATCCCCCGTATCTCTATCTTTCTTGTGTTTTGAACAACACTTTAACATTTTAACACGCTATTGCGATAAAGTAAAGTGCAACCCCCGGGAGAAACGCCTCTACTCCCCGTATCCCTGCCTGAAGGCAGCAAGATTGATGTCCACCGTCTTCGGCGGTACCTTTGCGCGGATCACTTTCTCCCATTCATCCCTGCTGTAATTCATATGGCGGGCAGCCATGCCGAGAACGATGACATTGAAGGTTCTGGTATTTCCCAGCTTCTTTGCCTCTTCCATGGCATCAATGGAATATACCTGATACTTTGCGGAAAGCCCTTCAATTATATTCTCCGGATATTCTTCAGCCCCTATCACAACCATCATCGGGTCGATACGCTGGTCGTTCACTATGAGCACGCCGTCCTTCTTGAGGAAATGTACATATCTTAAGGCTTCCAGGCGCTCAAAGGCTATAAGCACATCCGCACAGCCTTCTTCAACGATAGGTTCGGCAACAACCTCACCGGGTTCCGTTGCATAACGCACATAGGTTACTACAGAGCCGCCGCGCTGGGCCATTCCGTGCACCTCGGACAGCTTGACGTCATATCCGGCCTGCTCCGCAAGCCCTCCTAAAATCCGGCTGGTGAGCAGTGTTCCCTGTCCTCCTACGCCGACGATCATTATATTCTTAACTGACATTTTTATTCTCCTTATGATTATGGGATCCTTCATCATGCCGGCATTTCACGGAATGCCGGCATGATCATTAAATGATGCAGGTCATTCACCTATCCTCAGTGTTCCCGATCACGACATGCCCTGCACCTCACTCGCAGACACCCGGATATTTAGAACGATATGCCTCCTCCGGGAACGATGCCTGCCTCCACAGCCTTCGGATTAGGATCAAGAGAGATGGCACCGAAGGGGCAGAGCTGCTGGCAGAGACCGCAGCCGTTACACATGGTATCATCTATCACGGCACATCCGGTCCCGGGATCCTTCTTGATGGCCGGGCAGCCCGGTTTGAGGCAGAGGCCGCATTTTCTGCACTTCTCGGGATCGACAGAGCATTTTCCTCTGGGAATGTATTCCTTAAGCAGCGCACAGGGCGACTTGGCTATTATGACCGACAGCTCCTCCCTTGCAACCTCTTCCTTTACCACCTTTTCCATCTCTTTCAGATCAAATGAATCCACCACCTTAACATGCTTTACGCCCAAAGCCTCGCAGAGCACCTTAAGGTCCACCGCATTCGTGGTCTCGCCGTTCAGCATTTTACCGGTGGCGGGATTATCCTGATGGCCGGTCATGCCGGTCGTGGAATTATCCAGAATGATAACGGTTCCCACTGCCTTATTATATGCCATATTCATCAGGGAATTAACTCCGGTATGCAGGAAGGTGGAATCTCCGATCACCGCAACCCAGTTTTTCTGGTATTCTATGCCCTTTGCCTTCATGATACCGTGAAGCATGGAGATGCTTCCGCCCATGCAGAGCGTTGTATCAACAACAGAAAGCGGCGCTACCGCACCCAGAGTATAACATCCGATATCTCCGGATGCATGCAGTCCCAGTTTCTTCAGAACCGAAAATGTACTGCGGTGCGGACATCCCGGGCAGAGAATTGGCGGGCGTCCGGGTACCTTCGCAGCCTCATCAACATCCGGGGTTTCTCCCAGAAGCTTCTCTCTGAGCATATTCGCGCTGTATTCGCCCTGCAGGGTAAAGAGCTCCTTTCCTTCACAGGCAATGCCCCAGGAACGGACCTCTGTCTCGATGAAGGGCTCCTGCTCCTCTACGATCACAAGACGGTCCACTTTGGAGGCAAACTCCTCGATAAGCTTTCTCGGAAGAGGATAAACCATACCAAGCTTCAGTATGCTGGCATGCGGAAGGACCTCCTTCACATACTGATACGGAATTCCTTCCGTAATGATACCGATGGAAGTATCATCGTAAGTGACCTTATTGATATCGAGATCACATGCATCCTCCATCATCTGCTTGTCCCGCTGTTCCACAACGATATGACGCAGCTTCGCATTCCCCGGCATCATGATATTCTTTTGGGGATTCCGTACGTATTCCTTATCCTCGGGAACAACGCGGTCCTCAAGGTTAACCACGCCCTGTGAATGCGCAAGACGTGTAGTTGTACGGACTATCACGGGGGTGTCATATTTCTCGGAGATCTCGAAGGCTCTTTTTGTAAATACCCTTGCCTCCTCGCTGTCGGAGGGTTCGATCACCGGAACATGCGCCGCACGGCCGATCAGACGGGTATCCTGTTCATTCTGTGAACTGTAGAGTCCCGGATCGTCCGCAACGATATAAACCAGTCCTCCCAGTGCCCCGATATAAGAGGCTGTATAGAGCGGGTCCGCAGCCACATTCAGTCCCACGCACTTCATGGAACACATGGCGCGGGTTCCTACTATGGATGCGCCCATGGCCACCTCTGCAGCCACTTTTTCATTCGGCGCCCATTCCGCATACACGCCCTCATACTTAACCAGATTCTCACTCACCTCTGTACTGGGTGTCCCGGGATAGGCTGAGGATACCTTCACCCCGGCCTCCCATGCGCCTCTGGCGATCGCCTCATTTCCCAACATTATTTTCTTTTCCACGTTCTTATCTCCCTTGTTATTTTTACCGGCATAAGCCGTTTTAAAGTTCTTCGAAGGTCTTGTATCTCTCATTTCCAAGCCTTATATGTATCATCTTCCTGCTTTCTCTCCTGCGGTTGGACCACAGTCCCAGCCTGAGCCAAAACCTCCAGTCGTCCCGCGGACGAACGTCCTCCAGAACGGATCTGACGGATACCACATTGAAAACAGGATTCATCAGCTCTATATCGCGTCTGGGGTCTCTCATGGCCAGACGCCTTCTTCTGTATTCGGCTCCCGAACGTTTTGTAAAGAAATTCATCATCCGTCTTGCCCTGGGAGTCGGCATGTCGAAAATGACATTGCATCCCTGAAAGCACTGATAAAGCCTGTTCAGGAAATTCTTCATTTCTTCTCTCTTCATATATGAGAAGATATTACGGACCACAAAAAGCAGGCCTCTGTCCATTTCCACGGACAGCTGGGACATCCAGCTCAGGTCATTGATGGATCTGTCGATCCGCCGCTCCCGCTCTCTTCTTTTTGTGTATATGCTTCGCGCCGCCAGTTTTCCCGGACTGTCCAGGTCATACCAGAGAACCCGGTGGTTGTCCACCCTGCTCAGCATGGTATCCAGGCTGCAGCCTATATAAACCACGGTTCCGTTGGGGTACTCCTTCAGGAAAAGTCTCACTGCATTATCGGCCGCCCTCTGGGTAGCCGCCTCCAGGAGGCTGAATATGTTCCTGCTCTGGTGCTCCGATACTGTTGTCCCGGGATTCTGCGATACGTAACGTATAGCTTCCTCATCACGGAAAAGCTCCGGAAAACGCTTGGACCATTCCGCCCGGTCCCTCACTTCCTGAAGATACTGATGCATGATGGCGGTATCCGTATCCAACAGCAGATCATGCAGCACCTTCATGACATGCCTTGCTTCCCTGCTGCCCTGTCTGAAGTAGAAATCCTTTTCCATACCCGGATATTCGAAGTATTTAACCTCGATACCCGTATCAAGGACTTTTTCCGTAAATCTTCTGGCATAGGGATTTTCCGGATCTCCCGTCCCGGAAACCACAAGTATATCCTTACAGATATCCGTGAACTCCGCATATATCGGACTGGTGTATTCCGTCCGTCCCGCAAGATTTTTTACCCAGAAGCTGTCGATAAACGCCCTTCTTACATTTTCCCCGGCAGCTTCTTTTTTATCTCTATTTACTTTTGATCCAAGCTCCCGGTCAAAATATTCCGTGTCCATTTCCGGCGACAGAAACGCCAGCTTATCCGGATCCGGCAGGCCTTCCTTCCAGGTAAGCAGACTAAGTGACAGTCCCAGGCCCGCGCCGGCACCGCAGCCCATGATGACCAGCGGTCCGGGCTCGCGATGTTTACAGAAATCCCGGTAAGCCGGAAGGAGCAGGTCGAACACATCCTCGCAGTCATTCTCCGGCGCGATCGGATACAGCGGAACCGTTACGGCCATATGACTTCTTTTGCAGACAGTAAGTATAAACTGCCATTCCCTTTTGCTGATGGGAAGCATCCTTTTGCTGCTGTACAGATAGAAGATATTTCCCCTGGGGCGCTCGGGTATCAGTCTGTATATACGGAAGCCCTGAAGATTATTTCTCTCCACCACAAGAGCATCAGAAATGAAGGAAGGAAGCAGTGCATCTTCCTTCCGCCTCTGGGCCAGAAGCCGGTCCTTCAGTTTTTTCTGCTCTTCTTCATATTCCATACTTATACCACAATCATTCAGCCCCTCACGATACCGGAAAATAAGTCATTCGGAGCCATGAGGGGCTGTATATAGGATCCTTTGATCAGAGGCTATACGGAATCCTGGAAATAGTATCCCACGCCCCATTTCGTATGAATGTACTCCGGATCAGCCGGATGACTTTCAATCTTTTCCCTCAGCCGTCGGACATGTACATCTACAGTTCTTGCATCTCCCGGATAGCCCGGACCCCAGATGGTCTTCAGCAGTTCATCCCGGGAATACACCTTATTCGGATTTGAAATGAGAAGATATACCAGATCAAATTCCTTGGCAGTCAGATTGACCTCATTTTCATGAATGAACACCCTTCTTGAATCTGTGTCGATCCGGAGTCCCTTCTTCTCGATCACGTGGCTCTTCTCCTGAACAGAACTTTCGTTCTTTGCATTTCTGCGCAGGATGGCCTTTATCCTTGCCTTAACCTCAAGGATGTTGAAGGGCTTTGTAATATAATCATCCGCGCCGTACTCAAGACCGAGGATCTTATCCATATCCTCTCCCTTGGCCGTAAGCATGATGATCGGGACATCCGAGAATTCACGGATCAGCTGGCAGGCCTCCAGGCCCGAAAGCCGGGGCAGCATTATATCCAGCAGAATGATGTCGTAATTTCCGATGCGCGCCATTTCAACGGCGGTCTCGCCGTCATAGGCCATTTCCACCTCCATGTCATCCTGCTCCAGACTGAATTTCAGTCCCTTCACTATAAGCTTTTCATCATCTACCACCAGCGCTCTTTTCATGCCGGATCTCCTTTATCTAACCGCAATACGGTCCTTTATCTTCTGCCAGACAGCTTCTTTGATGCCCGGCACCTTCATGATGTCTTCCGGTTTCTTAAATGGACCGTTCTTTTCTCTGTAGGAAACGATATCCCCGGCTCTGCTCTCGCCTATACCGGGCAGTGTCATCAGCACTGTACTGTCCGCAGTGTTGATATTAACTCTTCCGCTCTCCGGCTGTCCTTCACTGCCGGCCGCTTCCTCTCCTGCCGCAGGGAACCTGAGCTGTTCGCCGTCCTCCAGTATTCTTGCCAGATTAACCGCACCCTTTACGGCATCATCGCCGTAGCCTCCTGCCGCTTCAAGGGCATCGGCAGCGCGGCTCCCATAAGGAAGTGTATATATACCTTCCTTAGCCACAGCACCGCAGACATATATAACAATATCCTTCCCGGTACTGCCGGTTTCTGCCGTTACTTCCCCTTCCTCTTCCGATGAAGTCTCCGACACCGCAGCGGTATCGGAATTCATGGTATGCACCCGAAGTCCGCCATCGTTGCAGCCACAGAGCATCAGGAGAAGCAGCAGCGCACATTTTCTTTTTTTCATGCTTCGTTATCCATCCGGAAACGAAGGCTCTCCGATAACAACCCGTAACTATATTGTAACGAATTTATTACAAATATTCAACAGAATCTTCCCGATCCCTTACTGCGATCATTTTCTATTCGTACGGTCTGCCCATACGGAACCCGGCCGCTCGCCCTTTTCCTTAAAAAGCGCTTCCTTGAGGATAGCGGTTCCGATACCCTTCTCGGTAAAGAACTCCAGAAGCAGACAGTGTTCAAGCCGTCCGTCAAGGATATGAACTCTGGATACGCCCTTTTCCATGGCCTCTATACAGTTCTGAAGCTTCGGAAGCATACCGCCGCCGACTACACCGCTGGAGATGAGTTCTTTGGCCTCCTGTATATCCATCTCGGAGATAAGTGTCTTCTTATCGGAGGGATCCGTGAACACGCCTTCGATATCGGTAAGGAAGGCCAGCTTCTCCGCATTGATCGCCGTAGCAACCGCGCATGCACAGTCATCGGCGTTGATATTATAGCCGTGATGATCTTCAATGCCTACTCCGATGGGTGCGATAACCGGGATAAAATCATTATCAATAAGCGTATCGAGAAGGGCCGCGTCTGTCTTTACAACTTCCCCTACAAACCCGATATCCTTGTCTCCGGCCATTTTCTTCTTTACCTGAAGAAGGTCCGCATCCTTTCCGCTGATACCTATAGCTCTGAGTCCCACCTCCGACATAAGGGTTACAAGGCTCTTATTTACTTTTGAAAGGACCATTTCAGCCACATCCAGCGTCTGCTCATCCGTAACCCTGAGGCCGTTCTCAAAACGTGATTCGATACCGAGCCGTGACAGATACTTGCTGATCTCCTTTCCGCCGCCATGTACAATGATCGGCTTCATGCCCACAAGCTTAAGAAGGGCCACATCCTGGATCACATGGAATTTAAGCTCCTCATCCAGCATGGCGCTTCCGCCGTACTTTACAACTATCTTTGTGCCGTTGAACCGCTTAATGTAAGGAAGTGCCTCTATAAGCGTCTGGGCCTTGGCGATCACTGCATCGATCTGATCATTATTAACCATCTTATTCTCCTTTCCTGCTGTCAGGACCTGTAATCCGCATTTATCTTAACATAATCATAGGTCAGGTCACAGCCCCAGGCAGTAGCTTCAACATTTCCCTGATGCAGTTCAACCTCTGCCGTTATCTCCTCAGGCGAAAGGATCTCAAGCGCCTCCTCCTCGGAGAATTCAGGCATGGCGCCGTTCTGTACAAGCTTTATGCTTCCCGCACTGCTGACCATGGTAACATCCACCTTCATCGGATCATACTCCGCACCGGAGTAACCCATGGCACAGAGCAGACGCCCCATATTTGCATCCTTACCGAAAATGGCTGCTTTAGTAAGGTTGGATGTGATGACTGCCTTTGCCAGCGTCCTTGCCGTCTCCCGGTCAGGCGCACCGGCAACATGGCAGGTGAAGAGTCTGGTAGCACCCTCACCGTCCCTTGCCGTCTCCTTTGCAAGATAGGTGCACACCTGCATCAGCGCTTCTTTGAAGGTATCCAGCGCCTCGCCGGGCTGACTGATCCCTGCAGCTCCTGACATACCGTTTGCCAGTACTATGACGGAATCATTTGTAGAGGTGTCGCCGTCCACGGATACCATATTGTAGGTCTCATCAACCACCTCACGGAGTACCGGCTGAAGCAGTTCTTTTTCGATCTTCACATCCGTCATCAGGAAGCAGAGCATGGTTCCCATGTTGGGATGTATCATACCCGAGCCCTTGGACATTCCGCCGAGGGTGCAGGTTACGCCATCTATATCAAATGTTACCGCTATCTCTTTTCTGTGGGTATCCGTTGTGAGGATAGCCTCCGAAGCGTCCAGCGCAGCCTCCCTGGTATCTGAAAGGGCATCCTTAAGCATGCCCACGCCCGTAAGTATCTTATCCATGGGGAGCTGGAAGCCTATTACGCCGGTTGATGCCACCAGTACCTGTTCCGTGGGGATACCCAGCTGTTTTCCCGCTTCCATGGCAGTTCTTTTCGAGTTTTCAAGACCTTCCGCTCCCGTTGCGGCATTCGCAACGCCTGTATTTACAACAACAGCCTGTACCGGGCCTCCCTTTTCAAGTATACTCTTATCCCACTGTACCGGTGCGGCGGTAACCTTATTTCTCGTAAATGTTCCGGCAAAAACCGCAGGGACCTCCGAGCGGATCATAGCCATATCCTTATTGGTCTTTCCCGCTTTGATACCGGCTCTGAGTCCTGCCGCCGTAAAGCCCTTGGGCGATGTGACTCCTCCGTCAATGATCTTAACCATCTTTATCTCCTCTTTTCTATATATCCTACGGAAATACCGGCGGGAACAGGAGTCCCTCGGTCTCCGGAAGACCAAACATAAGATTCATGTTCTGCACAGCCTGTCCTGCCGCGCCCTTAACCATATTATCCAGCGCACCCATTACTATGACTCTTCCGGTACGCGGATCGACCACAAAGCCTATATCCAGGAGATTGCTTCCCTCAACCCATCTGGTCTGCGGACATGCACCTTCTCCCAGGAAACGGACGAAGGGTTCATTTCCATAGTATTTTTCATATGCTGCGGTTATCTGTCCGGAGGTAACGCCTTCGCCAAGCTTTGCATAGCAGGTTGCGAGTATCCCGCGGTTCATGGGAACCAGGTGCGGTGTAAAATTGATGCAGACAGGCTTTCCGCCGGGGATGGCCATTACCGCCTCATCTCCCGCATGATAAGCGTAGCCCAGCTGTTCCTCTATCTCGGGGGTATGTCTGTGGGTTGCCACGCCGTAGGCCTTAATGCTCTCATTTACCTCGCAGTAAAGGTTATCAACCTTCGCTCCCCTTCCTGCCCCGGATGTTCCGGATTTTGCATCTACTATGATCGTATCGGGATCCACCAGATGATCCTTTACAAGCGGATAGAGCGACATTATGGAGCAGGTTGTAAAGCATCCCGGATTAGCCACCAGACGCGCCTTCTTCACATCCTCACGGTTGATCTCGCAGAGGCCATACACCGCTTCCTTTATCAGTTCCGGGCTCTTATGCTCGATCTTGTACCATTTTTCATATACCGATACATCCTTAAGCCGGTAATCAGCCGAAAGATCTATGACCTTACATTTTGACAGGATCTCTTCATTCAGCACTCCCGCCAGATATCCCTGAGGTGTCGCCGTAAATATAACATCTGCTTCCCCGGCGAGGGAGGCTATATCATCATCCCTGCAGGGTTCATCCGCAAAGGATGCCATATTTCCGTACACCCTTCCATAGCTCTGATCCACGTAGCTTCGTGAGCCGTACCAGATTACTTCAGCCGATGGATGTGTATACAGCAGCCTTGCCACTTCCTGGCCGGCATAGCCGGTCGCGCCGATGATTCCCGCTTTAATCTTCTTATCCACTAAGATATCCTCTTCTTTCCCTGCCGTTTAAGGACAAAAAGCCACACTTATCCCATTTTTGACAGATACCTAAGGATTATAGCCTCCCTTCCATAAAATGGCAAGTGGTTTTTCTCTTGATTCCCGTGAGGTTTTGGGTTAATATGTATCTAACTTTTTGCTCATGCAAAGAAGAATGTTGAGAAAGGAGCCAAAGCTATGGCAAAAGAAAAGGTAGTACTTGCTTATTCAGGCGGGCTTGATACCACTGCGATCATCCCCTGGCTGAAAGAGAATTATGATTATGAGGTTATCTGCTGCTGCATCGATGTGGGGCAGGAATCCGAACTGGACGGACTGGAGGAGCGTGCAAAATACTCCGGTGCCGAAAAGTTATATATACTTGATGTTATCGATGAATTCTGTGATGAATACATTCTTCCCACCGTTAAGGCTGATGCGGTATACGAGAACAAATATCTCCTCGGCACTTCATTTGCCCGCCCGCTGATCGCCAAGAAGCTGGTCGAAGTAGCAAGGAAGGAAGGCGCTGTTGCCATCTGCCACGGCGCTACAGGCAAGGGAAATGATCAGCTCCGCTTCGAGCTTTCCATAAAGGCTCTCGCACCTGACATCAAGATCATCGCATGCTGGCGTGATCCCAAGTGGACCTTTGATTCACGTGAAGCCGAGATCGAATACTGCCACAGCAAAGGTATCGATCTTCCCTTCGACGCAAAGCACTCCTACAGCCGTGACCGTAACATCTGGCACATCAGCCATGAGGGTCTCGAGCTTGAGTCTCCCGCGAATGAACCCAACTACAAAGATCTCCTGGTTCTCGGGGTTTCTCCCGAGGATGCACCCGATGAAGCCGAGTACGTTGAGATGACCTTCGAGTCAGGCGCTCCCAAATCACTTAACGGCAAGGAAATGAAGATGTCCGACATCATTCGTGAGCTTAACCGTCTCGGCGGAAAGCATGGTATCGGTATCATCGATATCGTGGAGAACCGGGTTGTAGGTATGAAGTCCAGAGGCGTATATGAGACTCCCGGCGGAACCATCCTTATGGAAGCTCACAAACAGCTCGAGGAACTTGTCCTTGACCGTGATACCCTCGATTTCAAGCGTCACATCGGCATTAAATTCGCTGACCTGGTATATGAAGGCAAATGGTTCTGCCCGTTGCGTGAGTCCCTTCAGGCTTTCGTTGAGAAGACTGATGAGCGCGTGACCGGTACGGTTAAGTTCAAGCTGTATAAGGGCAACATCATCAAGGCCGGTACAACATCACCGTATACACTCTATTCCGAATCCATTGCAAGCTTCACCACAGGCGATCTCTATGATCATAAGGATGCCACAGGTTTCATCAACCTCTTCGGTCTTCCGATGAAGGTTCGTGCGATGCTGGATCAGGAGCGTGAAGGCAGGTAAATAACGCAAAGAAAACCCCCGGCTGAAAAGCCGGGGGTTTTCTTTGTGCTATTTTACTGGAAGAACAGTATCTTACCATACTGTACATAATACTTAAGCTTAGACTTATCCACCGCATTCGGGAACTTGAACCCGATGCATCCGCCAACATTATTGATGCCTGACATAGCTTCCTGTGCAGCTCTGATCGATGATGAAGAGCCGCCGGTGCTGAGTGCATTGGCGAAGTTTCTTGTCTTGCATGCTGTAAACTGATAGGGCTGATAGATAACATCCGAAATGTTATTCGGATAGTAGCTTGAACGAACACGGTTCAGGACCACATTTGCCACAGCAAGCTGTGCGTCATAACACTCAGAGCCTGACTCTGCATATACGATAGCCGCAAGCAGATACAGATCTTCCACTGTTGTGCTCACAGTCTCACGTACAGTTACGGGAGCTGCTGTAGTCGGCTGCGCCGTAGTTATAGTCTCCTGTGCGGCGGCTGCGGCAGCTGCCTTACGCTCCTCATCCTTCTTCTTTGCTCTCTCATCAGCTTCCTTCTGAGCCTTCTGCTCAGCCATGAGAAGCTCCTGATAATCTGCCTTTGCCTGCTTCAGATCATCGATATCTCCCATATCTACAGCTTCGGCAAGCCCTTCGGTAACCGATACGAATTCAGTGGCAACAAATGCATAGCTGCCGTCAGCCAGACGTATGCATGTCCAGCCGTCTGTGCTTCTATCCTTGTCAACGGTGAAGAATTCACCGACTCTTGCTACAAATAATACATCTGATGTGGCATTTCCATATGTACGGACACGAACCTTGTCCTTGATGACAGCCAGATCCGTAAGATACTTTTCAACCTTCTCGGCAGCCTCTCCGTCGGTCAGGATAAGATTCGAAGCTACATAGCCTACTACTCCGCCCGAGCTCACCTTTGTCCACTCGCCGTCCCTGCTGACAACTTCGCCGGTTCCTCCTACGTATAGACGTCCGATAATATCCGAATCCGGGTCAGCCTCTGCACGGATGTTCACCGCATCCCTCTCGGTAAGGAACTTTCCGTCCATATTATACTTGGTATTTGCAAGAACCTGTACGTCCTTGGCACTCATCTGTACCTGCTGTTCATCTGCGATAACCTTGCTGAGATGCTCCGAACGGACATCATCGATCATACTTACTTCATAAAGCACCAGAGTTTCCTTCTGAACAGAAGGATCAACAGTCTCAGGTTCTGTAGTACTTCCCGAATACGCCGTTCCGTCAGCTGCCGCATACGGATCATCCTTTCTGGTACCTGGAAGGTTCAAAATAACGACAGCAAGAGCAATGACCGTTGCTGCGATCATTACTGCGAGAGCATTCCGAACTATGTACCGTCCGGAGAATACATAACGTTTTGCCGTGTATTTCATCCTGTTCAGCTTCAACTTGTTCCTCTTACTCATCTTACTCTTAAACCTCATGTAGCATTCTCATTCTACAGCCAAACTGAAAGCACTGTCAAGTTTGTTATTGTAAAATGTGTGTGACGATTTCCAAATCGTTACATTTTTCTCGATTTTGTTACAGTTTTATTACGGATGAATACTATCACTTCCCCTCGTATTTGTCAAGTATAAAAAAGTGCGAAAAAGTGGAGTGAAATTAGGCATTATGCTGCCATTTTCACTCCACTTGCACTCAAAAACCATAAAAAACTGTGAAAAATGTCCGAAAACGCGTCTATTCTTCCGTTGTTTCAACCGTTGCGTTTCTTCTATCTATATAGGAAAAATAAGTGTCTACTCCGTTTGCCAGTCCCCTGGCAAGCTTTTTCCGGTATTCCTCGTCGGAAAGCTTCCTGTCCTCCTCTTCATTTGACAGAAATCCAAGCTGGATGGACGCTGCCGGCTTCTGCGCATAATTAAGGAAGACCATCTGATCCGTCTGGAAGATACCGAGTCTTCCGGCATCCGTTAAGGCACAGCACTCCGTCATCAGTGCATTTGCCAGATAAAAGCTATCCTGATAGTAGCCTGCCGCATCGTCTTCCTTCGCCTTTTCCACGAATCCAAGCATACCGTTTGTACTGCTTACCGCCGTGCCCTGGGCAGAAAGGCGTATCATTATCTCCGCATTGCTCTGGTTCCCGGCTGTCGCTCTTTCGGCATTGCTCATTGATATGGTGGAAGATGCCCTGGAAAGGATCACCGTGTACCCGCGAAGCTCCAGCTCATGCTTTACCTTCTCGGCCACATCCAGCGTGATCTCATACTCAAAGGTTCCGGTAGCCGTCCCTATGGCTCCCTTGGTCATTTTTTTCTTTTTTTGCGGATAAACCGCCGGATCATCGGGGAAGAGCTGCTCTTCGCCGGAATCGGCATATATCTGCTTTGCAGGATCGATATAGACCACATGGGTATTCTTTTCCTTAACCTGTTCCTCCGCCCATTTTATCTCCGTACGCTTTACGCAGTCGGATTCCACATAAAGGGTGGTATCATTCAGCCTGATCCTGCTCCAGCCCTCTTTTATGCCGGTACGCCGCAGATCAACGCCTGAGTCCACGGTAATGTACTGTTCGCCTCCCCTGTCAGCCGTTCTGTAAATGATAGTATCTTTTTTAGTAGTGACCACATAATCATGAACTGATGAGAATCCGATAGCAGGGTCTTCCGTCACAGCCTCGGTACCGGTCTTTGAACCGCTCCCGCAGGCCGAAAGCATAAGCCCTGCGCAGAAAAGAAACAATATTAAGATTGCTTTTTGTTTCTTCATAGGCATTCCCCATAATCAAGCATCCTATCCGGTCGTCGTGTTTTATACTGAGTATATCCGAAATGGTTACAGTAGAAGCATCGCATCCCCGAAGGAGAAGAATCTGTATCTCTCCTCTACCGCCGTCTTATAGGCCGCCAGTACATGTTCCCTGTCATAGAAAGCTGAGACAAGCATAATAAGTGTGGATTCCGGCAGATGGAAATTCGTGATCAGGCCGTCTACAACGCGGAAGCTGTAGCCCGGATAGATAAAAATATCCGTCCAGCCGCTGCAGGCCTTAAGCGGAAGGCCTTCCGCCGCCGCAGTTTCAAGGGTTCTGGTACTCGTAGTACCCACTGCGATCACTCTGCCTCCCGCCTCCCGGGTGCGGTTTATCATGTCCGCAGCCTCTTCGGTAAGCTCATAGTACTCGCTGTGCATTTCATGCTCTTCAACCGTCCTTGCCTTAACAGGTCTGAAGGTCCCGAGTCCTACATGCAGGGTAAGCCGGGCGATATTAATGCCCTTTTCCTCCAGTTCCTTAAGCAGTTCCCCGGTGAAATGCAGTCCCGCCGTCGGAGCCGCCGCCGAACCCTCATGGGTGGCATATACAGTCTGATAGCGGTTCCTGTCCTGCAGCCTGTGGGTGATATACGGCGGAAGAGGCATCTCTCCCAATCTGTCCAGCAGCTCCTCCCATATTCCCTCGTAGGAAAATCTGACCAGTCTGTTCCCGCCTTCTGTTGTATCCTCTATAGTTCCCGTAAGAAGTCCGTCGCCGAATACCACCACAGCCCCGGGACGGAGCTTCTTTCCCGGACGTACCAGGGTCTCCCAGAGATTATTTCCCATGTTCCTGAGTAAAAGTATCTCCGCTGCCGCACCGGTATCCTTTTTCACTCCAAGCAGTCTTGCCGGGATAACCTTGGTATCATTTATCACAAGGCAGTCTCCGGGTTTCAGATATTCCGCAATATCACGGAAATGTCTGTGCGTGATCGTATTTTCCTTCCTGTCGAGCACCATCAGCCTGGAATCGCTTCTTCTTTCCAGCGGGTCCTGGGCGATGAGCTCTTCAGGAAGCTCATAATAAAAATCTGATACATTCATATTATCTATACCGGGCTACGCTCTGAGCGTTATGCCCTTCTGTTCCAGCTCCTTCAGCATCTTGTTGATCTTTTCGTTTACCTCGATATCTGAGAGAGTCCTGTCGGAAGCTCTGAATCTGAGGTTATATGCAAGAGACTTCTTTCCGGCCTCCAGCTGCTCGCCCTCATATACGTCAAAGAGCGTAACCGATTCAAGAATATCTCCGCCGCAGCGGCGAAGCAGCTTCTCAATATCGCCTGACAGTACATCGGAAGAAGCTACCAGGGCCAGATCTCTCGAAGCACCGGGGAACTTTGCAACGCCGACATACTTGGTATCAAAGCTTGAGAGCATCGTAACGGTCTCCATATCAAGAACCGCCACATAACAGTCACCCTTCATATCATAGTTTTCCACCACCTCAGGGTGAACCTGCCCAATAAAGCCTACAAGCAGCTTACCTTTACGGATCTCTGCCTGACGCCCCGGATGCAGATACGGATAATCCTTTGTGGGCACATAGTCCACATCCCTGCCAAAGGAAAGCTTCTCAAAAAGTTCCTCAAGCACACCCTTAAGGGTAAAGAAATCTCCCTCACCATACATTCCCAGAGTCAGCTTCATTTTCTCATCGGGGAGCTCCGTCAGTGGAAGGGCGTGGGGAATATAGACATTTCCAAGCTCATAAAGCCTTACATTTCTGTTTCTGCGGTTAAAATTCAGCGCAAGTGATGTAAGCATGCCCGAGAGCGGGGTCGTACGCATGATGCTGAAATCCTCGCCGAGAGGATTGCTGATACGTATAGCCTTCCTGAGAGGATGATCCTCGGGCAGAAGAAGCTTATCGAAAACCTTCGGGCTTTCAAATGAATAGCTCATACCGCCCGAAAAACCGTATGCTTCCACCGAAGTTCTTGCCACCTGCTGGATCTGCTGGTTGAAGGGGATGCCTCCTATACCTGCGTTAACCGTCGTAAGGGTTGACGGGATCTTGTCATAGCCGTAAAATCTTGCCACCTCTTCGGCAAGATCCGCCATGCAGCGAAGATCCTGTCTGTAGGTGGGAATGGTGAGCATCCTGGTGGCCGCATCATACTTAAGTCCCAGTTTCTCAAAATAATAAAGCATCTCTCTCTCTGAAACCGAAAGTCCCAGAAGTTTATTCATCTTCTCAGGTTCAAAGGGAAGTGTCCATGGCTCTACCGGCGCAGGATATACATCCACCGAACCCTTGAGGACCTTGCCGCAGCCCATTTCCTCGATCAGCTGGCAGGCTCTGTTGATAGCCTCTTCGGCAAGATTCGGATCAAGACCCTTTTCGAATTTTCCTGCCGCATCCGTACGAAGACCGAGACGGCGCTCTGAAAGACGGATATTTGTTCCGTCGAAGCAGGCAGCCTCAAAGAGCAGCATGTTCATGCTGTCCGTGACCATGGAATTCTCACCTCCCATGATACCTCCGATGGCAACCTCTTTCTCTCCGTCGCAGATCATGAGCACATCCTTGTCCAGCCTGCGTTCAACCCCGTCCAGGGTTTTGAACACATCACCGTCGGCTGCGCGGCGCACGATGATCTCGCCCTTTGCGATGGTCGCCAGATCAAAAGCATGCATGGGCTGGCCATACTCTTCCATCACGTAATTGGTGATATCGACAATATTGTTTATGGCACGGATGCCTCTCGAACGAAGGCGCTGCTGCATCCATTTCGGAGACGGTCCTATCTTTATATCCTTAACAACCCTTGCAATATATCTCTTGCAAAGCTCATGATCCTGAATGGTAACCCTGATATAGTCTTCAGTCCTTTCCTCTGCCTCTTCCTTTACCGCAACCTCAGGAAGATGAAGGGGCTTATCAAATGTAACCGCCGCCTCTCTTGCCATTCCGATTATCGAGAAGCAGTCAACACGGTTGGATGTGATCTCATATTCTACATCCGTATCATCCAGTCCCAGTGCATGTACCGCATCATCTCCCGGCTTTACTCCCGCGTCCTCCGGGAAGATATATATTCCGTCCTCCGGTGCCTCGGGATAGAGCTCACGTGAGGATCCGAGCTCCTCTATGGAGCACATCATTCCGAAGGATTCCACTCCGCGAAGCTTGCCCTTTTTGATCTTTATTCCATCAGGCGGAAGCTCTCCTCCATCATGGCCGCCGGCTACCCTGCCCCCGTCAAGCACAGTGGGGACCAGATCGCCCTCCTTCATATTATGGGCGCCGGTAACGATCTGAACAGGTGCATCCTGCCCGACCTCAACCTGGCAGATGACCAGCTTATCGGCATCCGGATGCGGTGCAATAGAAAGGATCTTCCCTACAACTATCTTCTCCAGATTCTTATTGAATTTCCTGTAATTCTCCACATGTGAACCGGAAAGCGTGATCTTCTCAACAAATTCTTCAGGTGTCACATCCAGATCAGGCACATAAGCCCTGATCCAGGATAAGGGTGTATTCATTCTTATATCCTCCAACTATAGTCTAGAACTGATTCAGGAACCGCACATCGTTTTCATACAGAAGACGCATGTCATCGATCTCATATTTCAGCAGCGTCACACGCTCCAGTCCGATACCGAACGCAAAGCCCGAATAAACCTCCGGATCGATGCCGCACATTTCAAGTACATGCGGATGAACCATGCCGCAGCCCAGTATCTCTATCCATCCGGATCCTTTACATACGCTGCAGCCCTTGCCGCCGCATTTGAAGCAGGTTACGTCCACCTCAGCGGAGGGTTCGGTAAACGGGAAATGATGCGGGCGGAGTTTCGTCTTTGTATTCGGTCCGAAGAACTCTTTTGCAAACTGATCAAGAGTTCCCTTCAGATCAGCCATGGTAACATCCCTGCCTACTACAAGGCCTTCAACCTGATGGAAGGACGGGCTGTGGGTCGCATCCACTTCATCCGAGCGGAACACGCGTCCCGGGGAAATGATCTTTATGGGCAGCTTACCCTTTTCCATAATACGCGCCTGAACCGAAGATGTCTGTGTTCTGAGAAGGATATCCTTTGTTATATAGAAGGTATCCTGTTCATCCTTTGCAGGATGATTTGCAGGTATGTTCAGAAGTTCGAAGTTATAGCGGTCATACTCAACCTCCGGGCCTTCAACCACTTCATACCCCATACCGATGAATACTCTTTCCAGATCCTCAAGCGCGATCTGATTGGGATGTCTGTGACCTCTGAATGCCCTCTGTCCCGGCAGAGTCACATCTATCGTTTCCCTTTTCAGCTTCTCGGTCAGGAGAGCGCGCTTGATCACCTGCTTTTTATCCTGCAGCGCCTCTTCCAGGATAGCTCTTACTTCATTTACCTGCTGACCTATCTTCGGGCGCTCCTCCGGGCTGAGATCCTTCATGCCCTTAAGGATCTGTGTCAGTTCACCCTTCTTTCCGAGTATCGCCAGACGGATCTCCTCCAGGTCCTCCTGCGAGACCGACTCTGATATCCGCTTTTCCACTGCTTCTCTGATTTTTTGAAGCGATGCTTCCATTTCATTTTCCTCCTGTATAACTCAATCGAGTAGGTGTGGTTATAAAGTCCCCCACCTACTCGATAAAAATTTGTGATGATCAATCCTCATCGTCCTCCGGATCAGGACAGAACAGCAGCGTATCCACGTCATGCTCCCCATAAGCATAAAGCTGGTCCTTTATATAATCCTGAATGTCATCCGGTGCCTGGATCTCTATGATCTGCAGGAAATTATCAACATAATCGCACCACTTCTCGCGGATCTTACGAAGATCCTGCTCAGTCGGGTCCTTCTCCACCTTGCTCCTGTTAAAGCTGATATTTTCCTTTGCCGTCAGTATCTCCCTGAGTCCCATGCTCTGGTACTTAATACCGTAGGCGATCTTCTGGATCTCCTCCGTACGTACAAAAGCACAGTCATACATTTCTATAACGAGCGGAAGTACCGCCTCCCTGGGATCGTTGAAATAGTGACAGTGATAATATATGTCTTCCTTCTTGTTCAGCTCCTCGATATCCTGATTGTTATACCAAAGATACCTGGCTCCGCGGATACGCGGCGCATCGGAATCGAACTTCTTTGCAAAGATCGCATCCTTTTTCTTCAGCTTTCTCCGTTCCTTTTTGGGGATCGGATTTTCGGAAAGGAAGTCGTTCATTTCCGCCATATCGTGAATGCCCGCTTCTTCATTGGTGGTATTCACCGGCTCGGTCGAGTTTACCGTACGTATATTTACCTGATTTACGGGATTAACGGTTATTGTCTCTCCCGCTACCTGAAGCGATACAGCCTCCTCCTCTTCTTCCTTTTCCGGTTCCTGGGTTCCGAAAGCACTGTCCTCATAGGCCGGAGCCTCCGGCTCCCTGTTCAGTTCCGGATCGGTAAATGCGCTGTCAAATGTTGTATCGATCTTCTTCTTATCTTCACTGTCGGCCGGTATTGCAAATGCAGAATCGATAAATGCACTGTCTTCTTCCGATACCTCACCGGGCTGCTCCGCAGGTTCATCTTCAGCCTTCTCCGCCGGTTCCTCTTCAGGCTTCTCCGCCGGTTCCTCTTCAGGCTTCTCCGCCGGCTCCTCTACAGGCGTCTCCGCCGGTTCTTCGCTGAAACGCTTACCCTTTCTGGCACGTTTGACTGCTTCAATGATATTTGCCGCGTCCGCAACCCTTGTACTGGCCTTCATCAGGTCTTCGGAGGCAGCGGTGCTTTCGCTTTCCTCTTCCTCATCAGATCCTTCTTCAGTCTTCTCCGGCTCCCCTGATCTCAGTTCATCAGTGGTTCCTACAGTATCATCTTCATAGGATTCTTCCTCATATTCCTCTGAAGACTGTTCTTCTTCATATTCTTCCGGTTCTTCCTCTTCGTATCCGTCTTCTTCCTCATCCCGGACAGCTGAAGTATCACGGCCTGATGCCGCTCTTGCCTCAGCCTCGGCCTCATTGGCGCGCTTTGTTGCCAGTTCAGCCTCCTCAAGGGCCGCTCTTGCCTTCTCCCTTGCCACGCGGGCTTCGAACTCAGCCGCCTTTGCCTTTGCCTGAAGAGCCGCTTCAACGACGGAAGCTACATCATTCTTCCTTTCGGACTCACGAACGGTCTCATCGTACTCTTCTTCCCCGTCACCGTTATCATCTTCCCGGTAATCATCTGCCCGGTAATCATCCTCTCGCTCTTCCTCATTCTCATAAGCCGGGCGTTCATCATCTTCTTCATCCTCATCGTCGTCATAATACTCATCAGGATCGTATTTATCTTTTTTACGTGAAGTATAACGGCGCTCCGTATACTCATCGTCACCCTTTTTTCCCTTAGAAAGCACCTTGATCGTAACAATAACAAGGACTATCAGCAAAATAACAAGCACCGCCAGCAGCGCGATGCTGAAGATCGTTGTTGAGCTCATTTCACTGAAGTTCATATAGCTGACCTTCCCTTCGTTCCATTTCTAACCGCTTTAATCCCTGCGGTCATACATTACAGGATTATACAACATGCAGCAGATATTTTCAATCAATTCCGAAAACAAAAAATCTTTTTATAGATTTACCATTTCCCTTTTTCTCTCTTTGGTGTAAAATAGCGACATCACTTTCAGAAATGAGGAAAATATAATGAACAGGATCCGTACAAGATTTGCACCCAGCCCCACAGGACGTATGCATGTGGGAAATCTCAGAACCGCGCTTTATGCATATCTCATTGCCAAGCATGAAGGCGGTGATTTTATCCTCAGGATCGAGGATACCGATCAGGAACGTGAGGTTGAGGGCGCCGTTGATATCATTTACAGAACACTCCGTAAGACCGGACTCATCTGGGATGAAGGACCGGATAAAGGCGGGGATGTCGGGCCCTACGTTCAGTCGGAACGTATGCAGGCCGGCATATATATGGAATACGCAAAGAAACTGATCGAGCGCGGCGAGGCTTACTACTGCTTCTGCGACGAATGCCGTTTAAAGACTCTCGGACAGGAGATAGACGGTAAGACCGTATTCCGCTATGACAAGCACTGCCTCGGGCTTTCAAAGGAAGAGGTCGAAGAGAAACTGAAGAGCGGCGTTCCCTTCGTTATACGCCAGAACAATCCCATTGATGGAACCACCACCTTCACCGATGAGCTTTACGGTGATATTACGGTTCCGAACGAGGAACTTGATGACATGATACTCATCAAATCAGACGGTTATCCCACATACAATTTTGCAAATGTTGTGGATGACCACCTTATGGGGATCACCCACGTTGTCCGCGGAAATGAATATCTGTCCAGTGCCCCGAAGTACAACCGCCTTTACGAGGCCTTCGGCTGGGATATTCCCGTCTATATCCACTGCCCGCTCATAACCGACGAGACCCACGCCAAGCTCTCAAAGAGAAGCGGACATTCCTCCTTTGAGGACCTTTTGGAGCAGGGTTTTCTGACGGAAGCGGTCGTTAATTTCGTTGCCCTCCTGGGCTGGTGTCCGGAGGATAACCGGGAGATCTTTTCGCTGGATGAACTGGTAGAAGCCTTTAACTATCACAACATGTCAAAGTCTCCCGCTGTTCTTGATATGACAAAACTGAAATGGATGAACGGCGAATATATGAAAAAGCTGGATCCCGACAGTTTCTTCGAAGCAGCACTCCCCTATCTTAAGGAGGCCGCACCCGAGGGTTCCGATCTGAAGAAGCTTGCGGAAATGGTCCAGTCCCGTATAGAGGTCTTCCCCGATATACAGGAGCAGCTGGATTTCCTGAAGGAAGTACCCGAATACAGCGTGGATCTCTACACCCACAAGAAAATGAAAACAGATCCGGAAAAATCCCTTACCCTGCTGAAGGAAGTCCTTCCCCTGCTCACCGCCGCCGGGGATTTCAGCAATGATGCGCTGTTTGCCGCACTGCAGGGCTTTGCCGCAGAGAAAGGGTATAAGACCGGTTTTGTAATGTGGCCGATACGTACAGCCCTTTCCGGCAAAGCCGCAACTCCCGGAGGCGCAACAGAGCTTCTCTCCATCCTCGGTAAAGAAGAATCCCTGAAGCGTATCAACGCCGCCATCGAAAAACTGTCATAAAACAACTGTAATGATAGAACTGATGTAACCCCGTTAAAAACGGATATAATGCAGATGGGACGGTCCCCGGCCGGTACGGAAGTGATCTGAGCTTTATTGCTGAGATCATAACTCCGCACAAGCCGGGGACCGTCCCGCTTGCTGCTACCCTTTTTCTTCAGGCTGTTCCCTCTGTCCGTTTATTTCCTGTTCATCTGCTACCGGTTCATTTAATCTCTGTTCGTTAACTTCCGGTCCGGTTACTTCCTGCTCCCTCTTCTCTTCCTTCTCTTCCTTTTCTTTATTTTCCTCTTTCTCTTCCTTCTGTACCGGCTCCTCCTGCCCTTCTTTACCCTTATTTTTCTCCCATATATACAGCTTCTTTCTCAGCCACGCCTTCCTTGCGTCGCTCTTTTTCATCTTTCTTTCCACGATAAGATCAGCCTTTTCCTTAAATACATGAATGTAAAGGAACTGATTGACCTGTGCGCACCACAGAATTATGTTAACTATAATGTACAGCCACAGAAGAAACATTATGATCGTTGAAAGGGAACCATACATATATGACTTTTTCATTGAAAAGCTGACGTAGTATGAAAATCCCCATGATAACAGCAGCCATGCAAGAGCGCAGATTCCAGCTCCGATCACCTGATATCTCATCAGCAGCTTCTTTGCCGGCAGTGCCGTATACATCAGAAGTATCAGCAAAAAGATCAGAAGAAACGATATTATCTCTTTGGTGCTCAGAAAGAAACCGATCAAATGCTCAGTTTCCGGATAATTCTCGACGAAGTGTTCTCCAACCTGCTTACCGAAAAGGACCACAAAAACAACCGCAAAGATCAGCAGCAGGAATCCCCCGGTATAAAGTGCGCTTATACCTCTTTCAAGAAAGAAATTATTATTTACCCTTTTCCTGCAGATCTCGTTCAGCCCATTCCTTATTGCCATGATTCCCTTCGATGCCGACCATAGTCCGGTCACTATCGCAACTATGGTGAAAGTGGGGTGGCCGTTTGAAAAAATATCCTGTAAAAGATCCCTGACGTAACCGGAAAGATCACTCGGAAAGATCCTGATCAACTGATCCAGCAGTTCTTCCTGGGTAAAAGGCAGAAAAGGGGTCAGCATCAGTATGATATTGATCAGGGGAAATATCGAAAGAAAGATAAAGAATGCTGACTGGCCTGCGAAGGCTCCAAGATGTTCATCCTTGGTACTGTTCAGAAAATCTATGATTGTGCGTATCCATTTTTTCACGTTATCATCCTCTGCCGCTCCGCCGGGCTTCATCCATGTACCGAAAAATCACACATCGATATATGAATACCACTTTGAAATAAAGATATCCAAAATCGAAGAAAAGCAGCATAAAGCTGCTTTTCCATACGAGTTTATCCAGGATGCCGGCTCCCGCCTTTGACTCCTAGCCATCGGCCAGGTGGGTGTCCGCACGTGGCCTTCTGAAGTCCACTCAAAGGAGGCTGGTCATCCGGTCACAAATATAGGATTCCCGTTTATGTAGATGTAGGTTCAAAATAAACAGGAGTTATCGAACATCCCAGAATATGCAACTCGTCAAGATACATATCTTAATTAGTATTATACCCAATTAATGCGGATTATACAAGAGAAAATTTTAATTCATTCCGGGCAAAAAGATGTTCTGTCCACATCAGAAATGCTAAATATTCACACCTCTGTGAAGCAGATGTTCTATCGGCAGATAAACCGGAAGACCGTCCACCCACTCCTGCTCCGTTTCTCCCTTGATCAGCGGTCTGACATATCTGAGGAATCCTTCGGTCACGTCATTTCCGGCATCATTTATCCACTCCCGCGGGACACTTTTCGCCTGATTGGCTACCTGTATAAGATCACGCCTTACTATCCGATAGCTGTAGGGGTCATCGGAAGTACGCTCTATAGCCGGCATAAATCCGCTTTTACCCTTCAGCGCCTGTTCCGCAGCCGACTTTCCGAGCTCGACGGATTCGCTCAGATCCTGTCCGGAGGTGATGTGTCCCGCACACCTCTGCAGTATCGAAAGCTCTATGGACCTCACCTTGGTGCCGATATTCTGACGCACAAGCTCTTCCAGCACCTTTCCGACCCCGGAGAGCTGCATATGGCCGAATTTATCCTCACTCTTTGCCTTTGCGCTGATATAGATACCCTGATCGTCGCGTATCCCCTCGGACACGGCAATCACTGCATTTTTTGATCTCCTCAGCACTGTCTTCACATCCTCCAGGAACTGCCTCCTGTGGAAAGGCACCTCCGGGAGATAGATCAGCTGCGGTGTCTCATTGTATCCGTTTCTTGCAAGAGCTGCAGATGCGGTAAGCCAACCCGCATCACGCCCCATGATCTCGACTATGGTAACACAGGGGAGGTCATAAATGTAGGTATCATGTGCGATCTCCAGCATGGATGCAGAGATGTATTTTGCCGCCGACCCGTAGCCCGGAGTATGATCGGTCAGTACAAGGTCATTATCTATGGTCTTTGGTACGCCGACAAAACATATATCGGAGCCCCTTCTTGCAGCCTCACGGGCAAGCTTCGTAATGGTATCCATGGAATCATTTCCGCCGATGTAGAAAAATGCCCCGACCCTGTATTTTTCGAGAGTTACAAATATCCTGTCGTAGATGCCCCTTTCCTCTGTGGGATCGGGCATCTTGATCCTGCAGGATCCGAGATACATGGCCGGCGTACGGATAAGCCTGGGAATAAACATCTCATCCCCGGCCGCTTTTTCGGAAAGCTTTATGAAATTCTCCTCAATCACTCCGGTTACCCCATGCAGTGCTCCGTAAACGGTACCGCATTTCCCGCTCTCAATAAGTCCCTCAAGCACTCCCGCAAGAGTAGCATTTATGGCCGCTGTAGGGCCGCCGGATTGGGCTATCATAGCATTCCTGATCATTTTTCAACTTTCCTTTCAGCATTATGCAGTAAAATTGAATACATCCGGCGCCGCTGGTCATTACTGAGGTGCCGGATGCATGCAGTATTATTCTTCCGTTGACTCCGACGGCAGGTATACCGTTCCTTCGCTTCCGAAACCTGTCTCATTTACCAGTTTGTCCGAAATCCTGCGAACATTCTGGGTCGGCGCATAACCGGTATTGTTAAACAGGAATCTCTGCAGAGCCGTTACATTTTCAACAAGATTCTTCGGTGCGATACATGAGCCCTTGCTGTCTGAGCTGAAATATCCGAAGCGTACAGGGAATCCGAGATTCTCCACAAGGCTGTATGATAGCATACCGGACGCAAGATCATACATCTCATCCTCTGTAATACTTGTACTGATATATGGGAATATCTGGTCGATCACATTATCGATGGTGCCGATATCGCTCTTCTTAAGCTTGCTTATCATGGACGAGATCACCTCACGCTGTCTCTCCGTACGTGTGATGTCACCTCTTCCCGTGCTGCGGATACGGCAATAAGCGGTGGCCTGCGCACCGTTTAATGTAAGGTCACCTGTTGAATAGACGCCCTCCGAATAGATACCTGTAACCCTGATCTGTTCGGCAAGACAGGCATTAAGCATATCGAGCTCTTCCTCCTCCACATGCACCTGAACGCCTCCTATGGCATCGATGGCACGTGTAAGGCCTTCCCAATTGACGGTGATATACTCGGAAATGTTGAGGTCAAGATTTGAGTTCAGGGTCTGGATGGCAAGCTCCGGGCCGCCGTATGCATACGCGGCGTTAACCTTTACCGTATAAGCCCCGTCAGAATCAGGTACCTCAAGAATAGTATCACGGTATACCGACACAAGTCTGATCTGCTTTGTATCATTATTGATACTGGCAATGATTATCGCATCACTTCTGGTGCCGGATTTCATATTTGAATCTCTGGCATCAACGCCGAAAAACGCGATATTCGTATAGCCCGTAAGCAGCGAGGTATCCAGTCCGTCATTAATGGCAAGATCCTCTTCATTGATCTCATGAACATCCAGCAGCAGATACTTGTTATGTACATATGACCGGACAAGCCCAATGATCAGAAGCACGATCACGATCAGTTCTATGATCAGCGCTATCCCCCATTTTGCGTTGGCGGACACTTTACCCTTCTTGCTTTTTTTCACAGGCTCATCACCCTCCGGCTCAGTATCTGTATCCTCGTAATACCCTTCTTCATCTTCATAGTATTCGTAGTATTCGTCGTCTTCGTAATTGTTTGTATCATCTTTTTTTGACATTATTACATCCTCATTATGTGAACCGCCGACAGGCAGTTTACTGTAATTACTCCTACGACAATATATTACAATTATGTTACAAATGCAACCCTTTTTGTTACAAATGTTACATCTTCATATAAAACCGGGTCAGACAACCCGCATTTCCGGCTATCCCAGCTTTTCCTGTATCATACGGTTAACCGCAGCCGGGTCGCATTTTCCCTTCATTTCCTTCATGACAAAACCTACGATGGCACCGATGGCCTTGCCCTTTCCGTTCTTTATATCCTCAACGGCTTTGGGATTGGCCTCTATGGCCTTTTCTACCACTGCCGCAAGTACACCGTCGTCCGCCCTCGTTGAAAGATCATGCTCCTTCACATACTTCGCCGGACTAAGGTTATCCTTGAAGACAGCCTTTTCGAACACTTCCTTTGCCACCGCGCCGTTGATCTCCTTCGCATCCACGAGAGCGATAAGCTCTGCAAGATTCTCACCGCTGAAGGATAACCGTGTCGCATCGGTACCTGTCTCCTTCATAAGGCGCATTGTCTCTGTCATCAGCCAGTTGGACGCTTTTTTCGGATCCGCACCCGCAGCAACGGCGCCCTCAAAAAGATCCGCCATACGTTTTTCTGCGGTGATCTGGTCTATATCATATTCCGGAAGCTGATACTGCTCTTTATACCGCGCTATCTTTTCATCTCTCATTTCCGGCTGGGCCGAGCGTATCTCTTCGATCCATTCCTCTGATACAAAAATAGGAACAAGATCCGGATCCGGGAAATATCTGTAGTCCTGCGCATCCTCCTTGGAACGCATGGGATAGGAATAGCCCTTCTCATCATCCCAGCGGCGGGTCTCCTGCACAACCTTTTCACCTGATTCCAGAAGATCTGTCTGGCGGTTCACTTCATTTTCGATACAGCGGCGGATAGCCCTGAAGGAATTAAGGTTCTTAGACTCCGTACGCGTTCCGAGAACAGCTGACCCCTTCTCACGGATCGACAGATTCACGTCCGCACGCATGGAGCCCTCGTTCAGCTTGCAGTCCGATGCATCCAGATACTGTATGGTCTCCCTGAGCCCCTCAAGATATGCGATAACCTCATCCGCGGATGACATGTCAGGTTCGGATACTATCTCTATAAGCGGAACCCCCGAGCGGTTGAAATCCACATATGTTTCATCCGTGAAGGAGTCATGCACAAGCTTGCCCGCATCCTCCTCCATGTGTATCTCATGGATCCTGATATGTTTTTCCTCTTCCTCCGCATTCTTTATAGCCACATAACCGTTGCGGCAGATAGGATAGTACAGCTGTGATATCTGGTAGTTCTGCGGATTGTCCGGATAGAAATAATTCTTCCGGTCAAATTTGCTGTTCCTCGTTATATCACAATGTGTGGCAAGGCCGACTGCTATAGCCTTCTCAACCACCGCCCTGTTCAGCACCGGCAGAGATCCCGGCATACCGGAGCACACGGGACATACATGGGTATTCGGCGCACCTCCGAAGGCTGTAGAACACCCGCAGAATATCTTGGTCTTTGTATTTAATTCCACATGGACCTCAAGTCCTATAGTAACTTCATACTCTTTGCTCATCACTTACCCTCCCCGGATTGCTCGAATGCATAGGCCGCGCGAATGATCTTCTTCTCCGCAAAGGTCTGTCCGAGAAGCTGAAGTCCCACGGGAAGCCCATTCCTGTCCTTTCCGCAGGGCAGACAGATGCCCGGCAGGCCGGCAAGGTTTACGGATACGGTATATATGTCTCCGAGGTACATTTTTATGGGATCGCTGAGAGACTCTCCTATGGGAAGCGCCGTTGTGGGAGCCACGGGGCCCAGGATCACGTCATATTTTTCAAATGCCCTGTCGAAAGCCTGCTTAATAAGCGCCTTAACCCGGAGCGCCTTAACATAATATGCATCATAGTAGCCGGAGGACAGTACAAAGCTTCCCAACATGATCCGGCGCTTTACCTCGGCGCCGAAGCCCTCGGAACGGCTCTTTTTATACATGTTGTGAAGGTCTGTGTAGGTCTCCGTACGATATCCGTATTTTACGCCGTCGAAGCGTTCAAGATTGGAGGACGCCTCGGCGCAGGCTATTATATAATAAGCCGGGATGGCGTATTCCACCATTCCCAGGTCGAATTCCTCAACCTCTGCTCCCAGCCTGCGGAAGGTATCCGCCGCTGCAAGCACCTTTTCCTTTACATCGGGGTCTATACCCTCCAGGAAATAATCCCGCGGCACACCTATCTTCATACCCTTTACATCATTTACAAGGGCCGATGTAAAATCCGTAGCCGCCTCTTCGCTTCCCCCGGAAAGCCTTGCGGAGGTTGAATCCTTCTCATCTACCTTTGAAATGATCTCCAGGATAGCCGCGGAATCCTCAACCGTTTTGGTAAGCGGCCCGATCTGATCGAGAGAAGAACCGTAGGCTATAAGGCCGTAACGGGATACTCTTCCGTAGGTAGGTTTGATACCCACCACGCCGCAGAATCCTGCAGGCTGGCGTATGGAACCGCCGGTATCGCTTCCAAGTGCCGCAGCACATTCGGAAGCCGCAACTGCCGCTGCGGAACCGCCGGAAGAACCTCCCGGTACCCTTCCTGTATCTACAGGATTCCTTGTAGCCCCGAAATAAGAGGTCTCCGTGGTGCTGCCCATGGCGAACTCATCCATATTGGTCTTTCCCAGAACAACAACTCCCGCATCCTTCAGCGCCTGTACGGCCGTTGAAGTATAGGTGGGGACAAAATTTCCGAGGATCTTCGAGGCGCAGGTCGTAAGCTGACCTTCTATGCACATATTATCCTTTACAGCCATTGGAACGCCTGCCAGCGGGCCTGTAAGCTCTCCGGCCGCTATCCTCCTGTCGGCTTCCTCAGCCTGACGGATCGCTCCCTCCGTATCTATGGTTATATAAGCATGTATCTCTTTATCCTTTGCACCGATAACATCGAGATATGCTTTCGTTGCCTCCACACTGCTGACACTGCCGGACCTTATGGCCTTACCCAGTTCAACCGCGGAAAGCCGGATGATATCTGATCTTTCCATGAATGATATTCTCCTGTATTCTGATCTGATTGTTCTTCCTAAAATGTGTTCGGTACGATAAATGCCTCTTCTGTCTTCTCCGGTGCATTTGCAAGGATATTCTCCCTGTCGTCCCCGTTTGTAACCTCATCCTTCCTCATTACATTTGTAACCGGAAATGTATGGCTCATGGGTTCAACACCGGATACGTCAAGCTCGTTCAGCTTGCTGACATAATCCAGCATATCGGACATATCCTTTTTTGCCCTCTCCTTTTCTTCCGGAGACAGCTCAAGCTTGGCAAGGATACCTACATACTCGATCGTTTCATCTGTTATCTGCATAAACCCTCTCCTGTTAATCCCTTACTTTAATATGCGTCTCTCTCAGCTGCAGCTCGGTCACCTCACCCGGTGCGCCGCACATAAGATCCTGGCCTGTTCCGCTCATGGGGAAGGCTATGACCTCCCTGATGTTTTCTTCATTTCTGAGAAGCATGATCATACGGTCCACGCCGGGTGCCATACCTGCATGCGGAGGTGCCCCGAACTGGAAGGCGCTGTACAATGCCCCGAATTTCTGCTCCAGCACTTCCTTTGAATAGCCCGCGATCTCGAAGGCCTTCTCCATGATCTCCATGTCATGATTGCGGACAGCTCCCGATGACAGCTCGACGCCGTTGCAGACGATATCATACTGATATGCCAGAATATCCAGCGGATCCTTCTCGTTCAGCGCACTGAGGCCGCCCTGGGGCATTGAGAACGGGTTATGAGTAAATGCAGGTCCCTTGATCTCCTCATCATATTCATACATCGGAAAATCATTTACATAGCAGAATCTGTAGGCATTCTTCTCATTCAGATCAAGCCGGATACCCAGCTCTGTTCTTATCTGTCCCGCAAAGAGATTTGCCCTCTGCTCCTTATCGGCAATGAAGAAAATGGTGTCACCCACAGACAGCTTTGCAAGTGTTCTGAGCTCTTCCTTCAATTCATCCGGAATGAATTTGTCGATGGGTCCCTTATAGCTTCCGTCCTCAAGGATCTCAAGATATCCGAGTCCGCCCATACCGATACCCTGGGCGAATTTGAGCATCTTCTCATGCTGGCCCTTTGAAAGCTTTCTGGGAACGTTGATTGCTCTTACGGTCTTTCCATGGAAAGGCTTAAAGGTACATTTCTGGAAGAAATCAGTAAGATCCATGATCCTGAGGGGATTCCTGAGATCCGGTTTATCGGAGCCGAATTCCAGCATAGCCTGCTTATAGCTGATAACAGGATAAGGAGCTTCCGTTACCGCATAGCCCTCCGGAGCAAACTTTTTGAAAGTCTCCGACAGCACTTCCTCACCGACCCTGAATACATCCTCCTGGGTTGCGAAGCTCATTTCAAAATCCAGCTGATAGAATTCACCGGGAGAACGGTCTGCCCTGGCGTCCTCATCACGGAAGCAGGGAGCAATCTGGAAATATTTATCAAAGCCGGAAACCATGAGCAGCTGCTTATACTGCTGGGGTGCCTGAGGAAGGGCGTAGAATTTTCCCTTATAGCGGCGTGAAGGAACGATGTAGTCCCGTGCTCCTTCGGGAGACGACGCACAGAGTATAGGCGTCTGGATCTCAACAAAGCCCATATCCTCCATCTTCTTTCTGAGGAAGCTGATAACCTTCGAGCGGAAAAGGATATTATCCTTTACCTTCTGGTTACGGAGATCGAGATAACGGTATTTAAGACGTACATCCTCACGCACCTCTTTTGAAGTCATGACCTCAAAGGGAAGCTGGGTATACACCTTGCCCAGGATATCTATGGAATGGGCCTCCAGCTCTATAGTTCCGGTGGGGATCTTCGGATTATAGGTCTCCTCATCCCTGTGTTCCACAAGGCCTTCGACCGAAATCGCCTGCTCACGGGAGATGCCGTCCAGCAGTGAGGTATCACGCAGTACGACCTGCATAACTCCGTACATATCGCGAAGGTCGATAAATGATACACCTCCGTGATCACGGATATTCTCTACCCAGCCTGCAAGGCGGACATTCTTTCCCACATCCTGCTCGGACATTTTGTCAATGGTTTTGTCTCTGTACATTTTCTGCTTCCTCCTATAAAAATCTTTTCAGTTTCAGGAACGGTCCGGTGCTCCGATGGCTTGTGGCTGTGCATGGCTTCTCTTCCAAATGAGCCATGCGCGCATCTCCGGTCACTTCGTGTCCGTCGATGTCGCCGTATACATCTGCTTCGTCATTGTTTTGCCTGCAAGCGAGCTTGCGCAAAACATGACGAAGCAGATGTGCATGGCTCATTTAACGCGCAAAGTCCCGGAGCCGTAATATGCTCCGGGACGATGTTTTACCGTGGTACCACCCGAATTCGGATCCTGCCATGTATGTCTGGATACTGTCCTCCGCACAATTCATACACTCTTTAGATCCGCACTCTTTCAGGGATTTAACGCATGCCTTACGTGCTGCCCTACTCTTCCTTCGAACAGCCTGCTCCGGAGTGTTCCGCTCCTTAAGGTGTCATGCCGCAGCTTTCAGTCCCGGGCCGCAGCTCCCTGATAAGTCCTTTTAAAGAGAAGTCTCCTTCTTCACCGTTTTACTGTATATAGTTTCCTTTTTTCGGGAACATTTTGCCCATTATAAATCAAATTGCAGAATGAAACAAGCATTATTTTTTAAAATTTAACGTAACTGTTCACTCCATCCTCGTCGGCTCGCTGTACATGTAGGTTCCTTTACTCCGTAATGGAAGAAATATGAACCCTGCAGGCTTCCTTAAGAGCTTCCGCCATCGCATCCAGCTTATCACAGGTCATGCCCGGATACACCCCGATCCAAAAGCTGTTATTCATGATAAAATTCGTATTCTCAAGCGTTCCGGAAACCCGGTATGCATCCGTGCCCCTTATGCTGTCAAAGCAGGGATGCAGTGTAAGATTCCCGCTGAAAAGCAGCCTGGTCTGTATATTCCTGCTCTCAAGATATTTAGTAACCTCATTACGGGACAACCCTGATTCAGGCCGGACGGAGATCAGGAAGCCGAACCAGGAGGGTTCTGAATCCTCCTCCGGTTCCGGCAGGATCAGCCTGTCGGAAAGCTCTTCAAGCTTCTCTCTGAGATACTGCCAGTTTTCCCTTCTTCTCCTGATAAATTCAGGGAATTTTTTCAGCTGCTCTACACCGACCGCAGCCTGCATATCCGTCACCTTGAGGTTGTAACCGAAATGGCTGTATACATATTTATGATCATAACCCTGCGGCAGCTCGCCGAACTGTCCGTCAAACCTGTGTCCGCAGAGATTATCCATGCCCGATGGGCAGATACAGTCCCTTCCCCAGTCACGCATGGAGAGCAGAATCCTGTTCAGCAGCGGATCATCCGTATATACTGCGCCGCCCTCACCCATGGTCATATGATGCGGCGGATAGAAGGAAGACGTACCGATATCACCCCAGGTTCCTGTATATTTCGTAACGCCGTCTACAGTGACCTTTGATCCCAGTGCATCACAGTTATCCTCTATCAACCAGAGCTTATGCTTATCACAAAAGGCCTTAACCTGCCTTATGGAAAATGGATTGCCCAGCGTGTGGGCTATCATCACGGCCTTTGTCTTCTCTGACAGCGCCTGCTCAAGCTTTGAAGGATCGATATTATACTGCGGCACCGTGACATCCACAAATACCGGGACTGCGCCGTATTGAAGAATGGGGCTTACCGTTGTCGGGAATCCCGCTGCCACAGTGATCACCTCATCCCCCCTCTTTATCTGCCGGTCACCCAGCAGCGGAGACGTCAGTGCCATAAAAGCCAGCAGATTGGCCGAAGAGCCGCTGTTTACAAGATGTACGAAACGTACACCTATCCACTCTGCAAAATCCTTCTCAAACTGCTCTGCAAATCTTCCGGTGGTGAGCCAGAAATCAAGCATGGCATCCGTAAGGGACAGCATTTCCTTTTCATCATAAACCCGTGAAGCGTAACTGATCCTGTCCCCGGGCCGATATTCCCTTTCCTGTTCAGGCTTCTTTATCTCCTGATAATACTGCATTACCAGATCCCTGATCTGCTGCCGCAGTTCCTTTTCTCTGACACTTTTTTCCATATGTATCCTCACAATTCATCCGGGAGCTCCTTCGCGGCCCTGCATTTCAGGATGATATGACTATCTACAGACAACCTGATCATCTGAAGGTGCAGTACGAAAATCCATGTGATCTGCCAAAACGGCTCAACACCCGTCAAGAAATGCCTCGATCTCCCGCTCCATCTCCTGTTTTATTCTGTCATGCTTTTCTGCTTCCCCAAGACCTGATGAATCCACGTAAACCTTTGTCCATGCCACAGTCTCCCTAAGCGCCCTGTCTATATTCCATACAGGTTTCCAGCCGAAGGTCCTTCTGGCCAGACTGCAGTCCAGCTTCAGAAATGCAGCTTCGTGAGGTCCCTCATTTCCCACATTCTTCCAGGAAAGCTCCGGTTCTCCGGGGTTCAGCGCAGCATTCCATGCATCACAGAATTTTGTGATGAGTTCTCCGGTTCTGACACAGTCCTCATCCTCAGGTCCGATATTATACGCTCCTGCGAGTGAAGGATCCTCGTACTGCATCTTCAGTATCGTAAGATACATGAAAAGCGGCTCCATAACATGCTGGAAGGGACGGATGGAATAGGGATTCCTGACAGCTATACAATGCGTATCACCGCTTCCGATGGCGGTTCTCACGCCATCCGGTATTATCCGGTCCCTGGCAAAATCACCGCCTCCGATAACGTTGCCCGCACGGGCTGTAGAAGTCGGAATATTCAGCTGCCTAAGAAACGAGTTTACATAACTATGAGTCACCAGCTCCGAGCAGGACTTTGAATTGGAATAGGGATCATATCCGTCAAGAGGTTCATCCTCACGGAATGCCTCACCCCGTTCCTCATTTTTATAAACCTTATCAGTCGTTACATTTAAAAATGAACGCACCAACGGCGTAAGCCTTACTGCTTCACATATGTTGACCGTACCCATCACATTCGTTTCGTAGGTATACCGCGGCTGCTCATAGGATGTACGCACTATGGGCTGTGCCGCCATATGAATGACCAGCTCCGGCTGCGACTCCTTCATCGCCGAAAGAAGTCTGTCATAATCCCTGATATCGGCAATGACCGATCTCAGGCTTCCGCCGCCTGAGGGCTGTGACTCATCCTGTTCCACCGCAAACCGGTAAAGACTCTCCTCTTCGGGCATAAGAGAATAGCCGGTCACATTTGCTCCTGCATAAAGCAGGATGCGCGTGAGCCAGCTTCCCTTGAAACCGGTATGCCCGGTAATAAATATACTTTTTCCCTTGAAAAACTTAAGATCATCTTTAGTCATATTCTATATATCCCCATTCTAAACAGGGTTCCGTCATACAGTTCGCCGCCTCCGGCGCCGCCCTGTATGACTCCACACCTGGGGATTTGCTTCGCAAATCCCCATTTTTACCAAACCATCCAGGGGGCTTTCTTCTCTGTGATCATCCTCTCAAGGAGGTCATGCTCACGCTTAGTATCCATGCACTGCCAGAAGCCGTCATATTCATAAGCGGAAAGCTGCCCTTCCTTCGCCAGCCGCCTCATGGGAGTCTGTTCAAATATGGTACTGTCATCCTCCAGATAACCGAAGATTTCCGGTTCCATTACCATATATCCGCCGTTGATCCTTGCATAATCCGTCTCTTCCTTCTCACGGAAGGATGTGATATGCTGGTTTTCCTGATCCACCTCAAGGACGCCGAACCGCTGACCCAGCCTGATGGCCGTGATCGTGGCGATAGTCCCCTGCTCCCTGTGAAATCTGAGAAGATCATTCATATCCACCGTACACACGGCATCTCCATAAGTCAGCATAAAGGTTTCATTGCCGATATACCTCTGCACCCTCCTGATACGTCCGCCGGTCATGGTATCCAACCCTGTATCCACGATAGTAACCTTCCAGGGTTCAGCCACATTATTATGTACAGTCATGCTGTTCTCATTGGTAAAATCAAAGGTAATGTCACTGTTATGCAGATAATAGTTTGCAAACCATTCCTTTATGATATGCTGCTTATAACCCGCACAGATAATGAACTCATTGAACCCGTGAAATGAGTATTCCTTCATAATATGCCAGAGTATCGGCTTTCCGCCGATCTCGATCATCGGCTTCGGCCTGAGATGGCTTTCCTCACTGATCCTGGTTCCGTAACCACCCGCAAGTATTACTACCTTCATAAAAATTACCCCTTCCGGTTTTATTATCCGAAATAGTCAAATACCCCAAATCATTCCCTACATCTTCCTGATCCTGTCCATTGCCTCAACGGAATTCTCATAGGTTCCGAAAGCAGTCAGCCTGAAATATCCTTCCCCGCTGGGGCCAAAGCCGCTGCCCGGTGTACCGACAACATTCGCCTTTTCAAGCAGATAGTCAAAGAATTCCCAGGATGTCATTCCATCCGGTGTCTTCATCCAGATATACGGCGCATTTACACCGCCGGAAACCGTATAGCCTGCAGCTGACAATCCGTCATAAATGGTCTTTGCGTTCTTCATGTAATATGCGATCTGCTCACGGGTCTGACGCTGGCCCTCCTCAGAATATACCGCTTCTCCGGCTCTCTGAACGATATAGGGTGCACCGTTGAACTTTGTGCCGTGGCGGCGTGCCCACAGGCCATGAAGTGACACGCCATCAGCATCCTTCAGATCCTTCGGGATAACCGTATAGCCGAGACGTGTACCCGTAAAGCCCGCATTTTTCGAAAAGCTCCGGAGTTCTATGGCACATGTTCTTGCTCCCTCGCATTCAAAAATGGAGTGGGGCAGGCCTTCCTCATGAATATATGCCTCATAAGCCGCATCATAAATGATCACCGCATGATTACGGTTTGCATAGTCAACCCATTCCTGCAGCTGAGCCTTGGTGATCATGGCTCCCGTAGGATTGTTGGGGAAACAGAGATAGATCAGGTCAGGAGCCTTCTCCGGAAGCTCCGGCGCAAAACCGTTTTCTGCACGGCACGGCATATATACAACATTACTCCAGAGACCTGTTTCCGCATCATAATCACCCGTACGTCCAGCCATAACATTACTGTCCACGTAAACCGGATATACAGGATCACATACCGCGATCACAGTATCCTTTGTAAAGATCTCCTGGATATTGGCAGAATCACTCTTTGCGCCGTCCGATACAAATATCTCATCAGCCGCGATATCCGTTCCCAGCGGACGAAATACCTTCTCAGCTATGGTATCCCTTAAAAATGCATAACCGAGATCGGGAGCATATCCTCTGAAGGTCTCTGCCTTACCCATCTCATCGACTGCCGCATGCAGTGCATCGATCACCGCCGGACATAAGGGCTGGGTCACGTCACCGATGCCCAGACGTATTATCTTCTTATCCGGATTCTGTTCAGTAAATGCTGCCACCTTTTTGGCTATTGTAGAAAAAAGATAGCTTCCCGGCAGCTTCCCGTAGTACTCATTTGCATGGATCATTTTCTTACCTCTTGCTTTCTCTTTAGTGATATACTTCGGTTACTCTACACGGTAACCGGATTTATCAAAAGTATAATTAACGTCATCGATCATCAATGTCTGGTTCTTTGCATACCATCCGCTGGTATCTCCAAACCACCAGCCCTTGCTGTTATGTTTCCAGCTTCCCTTGTACTTCCAGGTCCAGGAACCGTCCTTATTCAGCCACCAGCCCTTGCACCATTCGTTTGCCGCCATAACGCCCGAGGGTTTGAAATAGTAGGTCTTATTCTCGATGGTCTGCCATCCGGTAACCATGGCCCCCGATTTGTTCAGGTAGTACCACTTTCCGCCATCCTTAAGCCAGCCCGTCTGCATGACACCGGATTCATCAAAAAAGTACCATTTTCCATTCACCTTCTTCCAGCCAGTCTGCATTGCACCGGATGTATTGTAAAAATACCACTTACCGTCCAAAAACTGCCAGCCTGTCAGCATGACACCATCGTCATCGAAGAAATACCATATACCCTCAACCTTTATTTTTCCGGTCTTAATCTTATCAAGCGAATCAACATAATACCATTTACCGTTTTCTTTCTTGAATTTTCCGAATTCCGATGGTCTGCCGGGTTTCTTACCTGTAGAATCCCCTGTTGTTTTTTTTACGGATACTTTTATCGGCGTACCGGTCCGCGGATATGTATCTACGTCCAGTATCTTCTCCAGCGTATCACAATTTACGGTATAAACATGGTCATACTCCGGCTTGAATCCCGTGAAATCCTTCATAATGTCCACGCTGGGTTTATCATAGTCGGTAAGTGTCGCAACCGTTGTATCTCCGTCCTTTACAGTCCATTTATACTCGGTAAAATGCGCGATTCCGCAGTTTGCCGGGATGCCCTTGAAATAATCCGTCTGATCGCTGACCGATACCACGGCTTTATCTTCATCCACCTGAACAGATCCGTTTGTGACTGATGTCCCGTTTACGGAAAGCGAACAGGTCCCTGTGCCCGGGGTAATGATCGAATCATGTTCCTTCAGGCCGTTTACAGGAGAGATACCGGCCCCCGGCGCGAGGCAGCTGTCTGAAATCCCGACCACTCCATATACATGGCACATGGAAACATATCCTTCCGCGTAAACAAGGACCGTACTGATGTTAATATCGCAGCCCGCTATATAAACATTGGCACTAACATCACAGTCAAATACGCTTGCTTCTCCTTTTGCACGCAGCCCGCCGTGATTAATATAGACATTTGAACCGGATTCAGCCCGGATCGCAGCGCAATCAATACCTCGTCCGTATACCACCCCGCCGCACATTGTAAAGGTTCCGCCTTTTTTAACAACAACCGCGCACCCATGTGTCTGCTTCCAGTAATATCCGATCGCGCTTGCAATGTATTCCTTCTTGGATCTCCCCGCTTCGAGACTGCCGTCCTGCAAAAGCAGGGTACCCGACACTTCAAAAAGGTTACGATATCTTACAGTTCCGTTCGAATCGATATATCCGTTATATGTGATCCCCACTTTATCCGGCGAGGAATGGGTATTATCCACTATGGTCAGCACTGTTCCTGCAGGTATACGGAACAATGTAGAAGTCTTTACCTTATCATTATGAATCCTGATCCTGTGTCCGTTAAGATTCAGCAGCTTTTTGCCGCTGACGGTACACCAGTATGCATAATCGCCGTTTTCATGGAAATCTATATCATTTGCGATCGAAATCGAATAATTCTCCTCCTTACCGAGATATAGCTTCAGATCCGCCGCATTACCAATACTCACCCATGAATAAGTCGTTTCATCTGCTCTTGCCTCATGACGGACCGAAACTACCGTCGTAAGGAACATAACAACCGCTATCATTATACATAATAATCTTTTACGTTTCATAACACCTTCCCCCCTCCGGAACGATCACAGGCCGCTTCCTGAAGCCTGCAAATATCAACGCCGCCAATCTCTCCCATTGTATCACAACTGCAAAATCCATTCAACACAAGAAGACTCCGGCTTTTTCTTTTATCTTCATGACAACGAAGATCATACTCCGAGAAGCAGGCACGATGCCCGCCTGGCACCCGTATCGCGCAAAAAAAGGAGATCATGGCATCTGCCACGATCTCCCTGATAAATCTTACTCTACTACGTACGGGATCAGTGCAAGCTGACGTGCACGCTTAACTGCTACGGTCAGTGCTCTCTGATGCTTAGCGCAGTTTCCTGTAATTCTGCGGGGAAGGATCTTGCCGCGCTCGGAAATGTACTTCCGAACCAGATTTGCATCCTTGTAATCAATTACCTGATTCTCATCTGCGCAGAATACACAAACTTTTTTACGTCTGCGCATGGGTCTTCTTCTCATGGGAGCAGACTCTCTCTGCTCATTCTTATTGTAAGGCATTTCTTTCCTCCTTCTTACTTAAAGGGAAGGTCATTCTCTATTCCTTCGGGTATGCTCATAAAATCATCTGCAGAAGCATTTCTGGGCGAGGGCTCTGCAACCGATGCCGGCTGATATCCGCCGCCCTGCTGATAACCGCCTCCCTGTGAAGCATTTTTGGACTCTGCAAATTCGATATCTTCAGCTATGATCTGAACAGAATATACCTTTTCCCCGTTCTTGTTGGTATAGTTATCGTTCTGTACACGTCCCGTGAGAACTATCTTTGTTCCCTGTTTAAGATACTTCTCTACAAATTCACCCTGACGTCCGAAGGCTGTGCAGTTGAAGAAATCTGCTGTGGTATCATTTCCGTCCTGGCTGTTGCCTCTCTGGAATCTGCGGTCTACAGCTATGGAGAATCTGGCGATAGCCATCTGCTCTCCGGCTCTTGACTGTGAATAACGCACCTCGGGATCGCGGGTCAGCCGCCCCATCATTATAACCTTGTTCATAGAATACCTCCGATTCTGAAATCTATTCAGCGTCGGATCTCACAATGAGATAACGAATGACATGATCCTGGATCCGAAGTCTTGCCTCAAGGCGTGCAGGTGTTTCTGCAGGTGCTTCGAACTGGATGAAGTAATAAAAACCTTCCTTCATGTCCTGGATCTCGTAAGCCATTCTCTTACGGCCCTGATCGTCAACATTTGTGACGGTACCACCGTAACGCTCGATACGGCCCTTAACCTTCTCGAGAACAGCTTCCTTGGTGTCATCATCGATCTTCGTGCTGATCACCAACGCAAGTTCGTACTTGTTCATCTCTTTTCCTCCTTTTGGTCTGATGGCCTCCGTCTGAAACGGAAGCAAGGATGACTACATCACAGAGCTCCATACTACCACAACGATATTTTTATTGCAAGCACTTTTTGTATTATCTGATCAGCGCCCTATAAAAACATGTAACTATTCATACATCTATCAAAAAAATGCTGCAGCTGCGTGCTTGCACGCAAGGCAGCAACATTTTTTTGATAGATGTGATAAAGGGTGCATGAACAGTTAATGTTTTTGATTATAAAGTACTCCTTTAACTGTTTTTCCGCATGAAAAAACTGAACAAATGCATATATCCAAACCATTGATCTTACCATCACCATTTAGATCAACAGCTGTTTTATTGCCATTACGATAATTCTCATACTCTGCTACAAGACATTGCACCCATTCATTTGCAGTAGAATCTTCGCTTTCATCCGGCCCGCCTGCATTATGGAATACTTCTCCATCATATTTTGCATAAATCAAAAAATCAGAACCGTTTATTCCGATAAATGTACCCTTATATTTGGGACTGGCAATACCGGCATTAATTAACATATCCATGTATTTATTCCCATAATCAGGAAAAATATAACTAATACCATTGAATGTCCCTGTTTCAACATCGTCGGAGAGTTCTCCGCTCAATACGCCATCCTTACCAAATGAGTATGTCTTACCGGAAATAGTTGTTTTTCCGGTCACCATAGCGCCATTACTGTTGAAGTAATACCACTTACCGGCTGTCTTCTTCCAACCGGTTGTCATCGCACCGCTCGCGTCAAAGTAGTACCATTTTCCACCGGAACTAAGCCAACCGGTTTTCATAGCACCGCTTGAAGTAAAATAATACCATTTCCCTCCGACCTTCTGCCAACCGGTCCTCATGGCACCGTTAGATCCGAAGAAATACCATTTACCGCCAATCTGCTGCCATTTCTTTACCATATAGCCGTTAGCGTTGAAATAGTACCACTTGCCGCCGAGTTTAAGCCATGTAGATTTGGCGTAGGTTCCATCCGAATAAGAATACCACCATCCCTTTGAGTCCTTCTCCCAGGTCCCGCTTGCGGCCTCTGCTGTATCGCTGCTTCCCATAATGATCTGCGGAAGCATAATTCCGGCGATCAATACCGCACCGCATATTTTTTTGAGTTTCATCATTATAACCTCCTCCTTCAATTTTGCCGAATGACTGATCAATAAAATGGCTGCATTCATTATAAAAAAAAATATATATATTTACAACTCAAATTCAAAAACCCGATCAGTTATCCTCATACACATCAAGATTCCTTTCCAGCGGGAACATAAATATCTGATTGATGGGATCCACCATATATATCTCCGTAACCGTGCACAGTGTTTTCGCCGTCTGGCTCCATATCGCATTCTCCGACGGTGTATCACCCCAGAAAACAGCCATATGGCAGTCATCACCCGATTTCCATCTCGGTGCCAGATAAAGAATATTCCCCTTCTTTGCCCTGCCGCTTTTCAGCAGATCCTTTACGGACTTGAAGACCTCATACCTTACATATCCCTTTGTGGCCAGCATCAGATAATTATCCGCATTTCCGTACCCGCCAAACCGTCCCATATCGGACACCATATCAAGATCACCTCCGGCGCCCTTTACCAGACTGGAGATAAATCCCGTGCAGTTCATCCCTGCTTCATCGCCGTATAAACCGATGGGCATGATAAGCCTTTCCGGCCTTGTGGTATTTCCGTAAAGATCACGATATGGCGTTTTAAAATAATAATCCGTAAAATGTGACGTCATAAATCCGTATATATCATCACATTGCAGATACTGGTCAATGGTGGGCTTACCATCGATCTTTGCGCCGGTTTTATCCATATAATATTTCTTTTTCTCTACAGTAATATATGTACTCCGGTAAAAAGCCCCCTCACTGTCGGAGTAGTAATCCTTTCCATCCAGGGTAAACCAGCCCTCTTCCTTCCTCGTTTTACCCTGTGCATCCGCATAATACATCTTGTCATCAAATGTATAAAATGCCGATCTGACAAGCTGTCCGTCATCATCAAGATAAAATATTACGCCCTTCTCTTCGGCGCGCGTATTCCGGGCGACCGATCCATCTCTCTTTCCGTAATATTTCTTTCCGTCAACCTCCTGCCAGCCGGATACAGTCTTAAGTACTCCCTGTTCATCGGCCGCATATATTTTCCCCTGATACAGAATATTTCTATCCTTTACCAGATGTCCTTCCTCATCCAGATAATATTCCTTCTTACCGTCCTTTACAGTCCAGCCCTTTACTATGGTCCCGTCTTCCTTACCGAAATACTGCTCTCCGTTCACCTCAAGCAGACCGCTCTTTACCGCAATAACCCCCTCGGCATCAACAGAATAAAGCTTATCTTCCATGATCAGGTTCTTTGACTTTACAAGGACACCTTCCTCATCCAGCAGATAGTCCTTTCCGTCCACTTCAATGATCTTATCCTTAACGATTACGCCGTCGTCTCCCACATAATAAGTCCTGCCGTTCTCGGTAAGCCAGATATTCTTGTCGGGATTACCGTTCTCATCCACATACTTTGAGCCGTCAATGGGAATAAACCTGTCCTTTACCGGTTCGGACTGCTTTGCAAAAATGATCGAAACAACAACAAAAGCGGCTGCGGTCACAACGACCCCAGCCAGAATTATTATCATCCATTTTTTGATCCGACCTCTCACTCTGCCACCTCTATATCTTATCAGAGTTACAATCCTTGACAGTTTCCCGGTATTCCTTTTCCGCTTTTTTTCTGGGGATCATCACGCTCCTGCCGCAGCCGGTACAGGAAAGTCTGAGATCCATGCCGGTGCGAAGGATCTCCCATGTATCCGCTCCGCAGGGATGCGGTTTCTTAAGTCTTATGATCTGACCCACCCGGAAATTCTGATGTTCCAAAGCATTTTCTCCCTTGCAGCATGTAACAGCCGCACATTTCAACCGCTCCGGGTATATGTTACCCGGAGCGGAGAAAGATCAAAATTCTAATTAAAAATAACTACCTTTGTACGAAGGGGAAGATTATCATACATCCACTTGGCATCAGCTACCGTAAGTCTTATGCAGCCATGTGATGAAGGTCTTCCCATGGTTGAATCCGCAACACGGTTCGGCGCGCTGTCCATATAACAGGGTGAACTGTGGAAGAGATACAATCCGCCGATAAATCCTGTAGCATACCAGCAGCGATATCCGTAGCTGTCAAAGTACAGATCATGGATCGTGGTCTTATACTCTCCGACAGGAGTCGAATTCTCCCTTGTACCCGTTGAGCAGGTAAATTCCTTCTGGAGCAGCCAGTTATCCTTTGAGCCCTTAAATACCGCGGTTTTCTGTGTTGAAAGGTTAACAAGGATCAGATAATCCGTATCACTGGTGTATTTCTGGGCTTTCTTATGCATGGTGCCTACAGCGATCTTACCGTTTTCCTCTGCATGATATTTGATGCCCTTTACGGTAATATCCTCATCCGCAGCCAGCGCACCGCTCTTCCGCGCATAATACATAACGCCTCCGGAGAGCTGTATAACGCCCGTCTGCATGATACCTTCTTCATTGAAATAATAATACTTATCGTCTATTTTGTATTTTCCGTCTGAATAAACTATGCCCTTGTCATCTACATAATACCAGCTTTCCTGATCCTTCAGCCAGCCATTCTTCTTATTCAGTTTACCGTTTTTATCGAAATATCTCAGCTTACCGCTTACCTTATGGATACCTCCGGTTAGTACACCGTTTTCACCAAGGTAATAAAGGCTTCCGCCGGACCATACTCCGTCATTTTCCAGAACGGAACTGTCCTTACCGATATAATACCAGGTTTTCCCCAGCTTCTTCCAGCCGCTCTTTTTACAGTGAGCGCCGGTTTCATCAAAAAGAAGCTTTTTGCCGTTTAACTCATATATCCCGCCGGCAGGCTTTCCGTCTTCTCCGACGTAATACAGATCACTTGAAGCGCCGACTATCCTGTTTGTGGCTATCGTACCTTCCTGTGTAATGAAATACCACACGCCGTCATACTGTACCCATCCCGGGGCCTTACGTGCCTTGCCGTTTTTGTTGAAATAATAAAGATTATCATTATAAGAGAGAACGCACTCGGCAAGCGCGCCATCCTTACCTGCGTAGTAAAGCTGGTCTCCGTCTTCGATAACCGTATCTGTCGTGACAAAACCATTTGCATTCAGATAATACCATTTACCGTCGTACTTCTGCCAGCCTTCCTTCTTTATGATTTTTCCGTCCTTACCGAAAAGGCGCAGCTTCCCGTTAACCTCATGAACTCCTCCGGTCAGAGCCCCGTCTTTCCCAACATAATAAACAGTTCCGCCTGACCAGATGACCGAATCAGTCCGGACAGCTCCCCCTGCTTCAACATAATACCAATTATCTTCAACCGAGATCCAGCCGGCCTCAGTTCTGATGGATCCGTTTGCGTCAGCATAAAAATACCGGCCTTCAAAAATGATCCAGTCATCCTTAACAACCTGACCGTTTTCATCAACGAAGTTTTTTCCTGCTTCCGTATCAATGAAATGCGGCTCTGCAAACTCAGGCTGCACATCAATTACTTCAGGAGGTTCCTCCCCTTTAGGCTGCCCGTCTTCTTCTGAAGATTCATCAAAAATTATCATCTCATCTTCTTCCTGAGCGTTAACCTCAGCAGAAGGAGCTGTAAGTAATACAACGGATGATGTCAATGCCAGTATTCCGGTCTTAAGCATGTAATTAAATTTCAGTTTCTTCATCCTATCTCATCCTTTTCATATTTTAAATTCAGCAGTATACGAAGATCTGTCTTCTTTCAGCAAATTCCATGTTTGTATATTTTATCACGCCGGATTATTCAAAGCAAGAAAAAAGAACCTCCGGAAAGGAAGTTCCTGAAAATAAAAAAGTGCCCAGAGCCGGAATCGAACCAGCGACACGAGGATTTTCAGTCCTCTGCTCTACCAACTGAGCTATCTGGGCAAAAAAAGTAGCGGGGACAGGATTTGAACCTGTGACCTTCGGGTTATGAGCCCGACGAGCTTCCGAGCTGCTCCACCCCGCGTCATTAAACATTCCCGAAGGAATCGTGGGCGGAGGTGGATTCGAACCACCGAAGCAACTTGCAGCAGATTTACAGTCTGTCCCCTTTGGCCACTCGGGAATCCGCCCATACAAAACCTATGTAGTTTTGCTCGCCTTATGGTTAAGGCAAAGCCGATGATCGGACTCGAACCGATAACCTGCTGATTACAAATCAGCTGCTCTGCCAATTGAGCCACATCGGCATAAAAGTGGGACCTATAGGGCTCGAACCTATGACCCTCTGCTTGTAAGGCAGATGCTCTCCCAGCTGAGCTAAGATCCCAAATATGATGCATGATCCAAATAACGGACCAGCATAAACGACCCAGACGGGACTTGAACCCGTGACCTCCGCCGTGACAGGGCGGCGCTCTAACCAACTGAGCCACTGGGCCATCAAGCTTGTTCCAACTTCATACAGCGCTTTCTTATTATAACCAAAAACCATTTAACTTACAAGAACTTTTTGAATCAGACGATCGTTCAATATCAGGAAAAGCCCTCGACCTATTAGTACACATCCGCTGCATGTGTCACCACACTTCCACTCTGTGCCTATCAACCTTGTAGTCTTCAAGGGGTCTTAACTCCTTATGGAGTGGGATATCTCATCTTGAGGTCGGCTTCACGCTTAGATGCCTTCAGCGTTTATCCGATCCGGACTTGGCTACCCAGCTCTGCTCTTGGTAGAACAACTGGTACACCAGCGGTCCGTCCATCCCGGTC
>Ga0310691_10000228_pt1 | contig 114377 bp, 107 predicted proteins | sample 176DNAGHGlowgp2_FD_203887 | JGI IMG/M metagenome (GOLD analysis project Ga0310691, IMG submission 203887) | Sheep rumen microbial communities from Palmerston North, Manawatu-Wanganui, New Zealand - 1766 DNA GHGlow gp2 (v2) (version 2) | ecosystem: Host-associated > Mammals > Digestive system... | reverse complement strand
CCGTAATAGTATTCATCTGATATCTTCTCCAAATCTGACGCATCAAATTCGGTGTTGATATCATCAGTATATAACCTGTCTGCTACTAAAACAACATTAAATTTAGTATCCATAATTTGTTATTATCATTCGTCCATTTGCATTTTTTATCTTATATTATTACTGTAAACTTCAAAATGAAAGAACTATGAATGCAAATGTAAACAACCAGAAAGTAACATCAGTCATAAAAGATTTTTTGTGGCACTGTGAATTTGAAAAGAAATTAAGCGAAAAGACTTTGAATGCGTATAAAACAGACTTGTCGCAATTCGTCGGTAACATTGGTAATTTTGGAATTTCTGAAGTAACAAAAGATGTACTGAGGAAATATCTTCAAGCCATTTCACACTTTCGGCACAAAACAATAAAAAGGAAGATTGCGACAATAAAAGCGATGCTGAGTTATTACGAATATGAAAATGAATGGTATAATAGCCCTATGCGAAAAATGAAAATCAGGATGAGGGAGCCAATACGTTTACCCACAGTAATGAGCATAAAAGATGTAAAGGCATTACTAAACATCGTTTATAAGCAAAAAGAGGATTGTAAATCAGAGACCTTTTCCTATCAAATGGCAACTCGTAATATTGCTATTATCGAATTGCTATTCGCCTCAGGTATGCGTGTCAGTGAACTGTGCGACCTGCGTCTATGCGATCTTGATATGAAGAAAGGGTGTGTTAGAATCATTGGAAAAGGGAATAAAGAACGAATAATAGATATTAGCCAAAAAGCCACATTAGCAGCAATAAAAGATTGGTTAAACGAACGAGGACCTTGTGATTCACAATCTCCATTATTCGTTAGCCGTTTGCATAGCACGCTCTCCACTCAATCTGTCAGACTGCTCATAAAGAATCTTGTTGCATCTTCTCAAATTAAGAAGAAAATAACCCCGCACACTTTTCGTCATACATACGCAACTCTTTTATTGGAAGGTGGTGTTGACATCACATATATTCAACATTTGCTTGGTCATAGCTCTGTTGTGACAACACAGATATACACTCATGTAAATCTCCAAAAGCAGCATGAAATATTAAGCAAGAAACATCCGAGAAGACTAATTTGAATCTATAGAATTTTTCTTTCCTGGTATCAAGTAAACATCTCACCAAAAAGTATGACATATATTTCCATTACATGGGGGTAGTCTTCGTTAATGAAGCCTAAGTCATCGTATTAACTGGAGCTGAAGGAATATGTATTTCTTTATGCAGTTTACCGAGATAAGTAGGTGTGATATTGAGGAAGGATGCTAATCCTGCAAGGCAACATTCATGACTGTTGGATATATATAAGTTCCCGATGTATTTTCCTTATGGATATTCATCGGGAATTTAGGGCGTTTTATTGCAGGAACTTATTATATTTCTTCAGCCAATCTCTTTTTTATCTCAGCAACCTTGCAGAAATATTTACTAATTTCTAGAGGATTGCCTGATGGACTTTCATTATAGTTCCTTACCATACAGACAGTACAATAGTCTCGTTGAAGACAACTTTCGCATTCCTTGAAATCCTTACGTTTCAAACTGCGAAGATAACCCACTTTATCTGAGTGATACCAAATATCTGCCAATGAATTATCTGCTAAATTACCTAATATATACCCCTGCCAACCCGCACATGGAAAAACATTCCCGTTTTGTGCCACACAGATTGACGAATTGCAGACACTACAAATATAGTCATCTGGTGTCTTCTTTCTATTATCAGATGCTTCGCTTAATAATTCACTCTTATAATTATCGTTTGTAGTAAGTTCATCGATAATTACTTGTTCTACTTCTTCTTCACTTAGGCGGTAGAGCAGATTAGAGGTTCCACCATTATACTGTCCAATTAGCGTGTAGTCATATCCAACAGAAACATTATATTGAGCGGCCCACACTTTAATCTCCTTGTAGCTGTCAAGATTGGTTTTCATGATTGGACAACTTATCTGAATAGGTATACCTTGCTTAACAAGACGTATGACGCCATTCATAGTTTTGGAGAGGCTACCTTTAGAGTTAGTAATTGCATCATGTATTTCTGGTCTCATTGAATAAATGGAGGTTTGAACACCAAGAAGTGGATTTCGTTTCATTTCCTCAATGATGTCATCATCAATCAGAGTAAGGTTTGATAAGACATTGACAGACATATCGCACTCCCTACAACTTCTAAGAAATTCCATGAATTGTGGGTGTAACATAGGCTCACCACCACTTATAGTGACATGCTGAATTTTCAGATTCTGGCATTGTTTAATCAAATCAAAGAACATGGCTGGAGCCATGACTTGATTTTTAAATTCGTGAGGAATATAACAATGGACACACCGCTCATTACACTTACTCACTATCTCTATATGAACGCTAACGGGGAAAGGATTGTCACCAAATCTCTTCTCAAAAAATGTTTGAGTCGTAATTGTTGAATTATTGGTCGCATTTACTCCTATTGATTTATTTCCTACTTCGTGCTGAAAAGAGCGACAAGAATTTTCCCTACATTCGTCTTCCGATTCGCCAGTTATAATAAAACCAGCTTCTAACAAAGACTGTAGTAATGCTTCAACATCACATCTCAACTGATTTATATCGACATCAACAAATTCTCTCATTGCCCTATCCACGATTTCGTGTAGAGAGAGAGGCTTTTTTTCGAGGCAAGACAATATAACGGCCCCACTTTCAGATACGATTTTATCTCCCAATACATATGATGTATTGGAAAAATGGTATCCGAAATTACGGTTGTCTGTTATATAACCGAAGTCTCCGTAATTACGAAAGATAACATCAGGTTTAATTTGATAGTATTTCATATAAAATAATGGTCAGACGATATTATGCATATCGTCTGACACCTTTTAACGTCCACCAGGTCCTGGAGGATTGCACGGTCTGCCACAAGGCCTTCTGTTAGGACGACAATCTGCCATCTTCACAGTGCTTTGGGCCACTAATGTCGGAGTTTGATATTTCTTCATACTCATTTTTTAGGCCACGAAGGCAATTAATACTCTCCCCTTTGGGGCTTAACTAACACTGGCCATTCTCTCTTATGATACAAGACAATGGTACTACGTATCATAGATACAAATAATGTGCCAAATATGAATCTGCCAAGATAATGGATCATATTTAATTGCAAAGATGTGACAATTTGTCATAGTTCCAATTAAATTAAATATTTATAGGACATTTCACAGTTTCAGACAATAACATGACGGAAAAATGACGGAAAAATGAAGAAATCCTATAAGAAAAGTCGCATGAAATTTGGTTGATTAAGAAAAATCGCTAATTTTGCAGCTTCAAAAAGTGCTAGTGGATGCCTTTGCCGCACCATTAACACTCAAAAAGGATTAAATGTGGCTCACACCTTAGACGTGTGAGCCACTACCTTTTTATGCTCATTACGTGTTCCTACCTTTGAGGCAGTTCCAACGTCAGGCAGACGTTTTCGTACATCGGTCTGCCCATCAGTCGGTTCATGATGCACTTCCGGAACTTGTGGCAGTTGTGGCTGTCGATGGCGTATGCCAGACGGATCACCATTTCGAGGTTATACACGTCAATGTTCCAGTTTGGACGGTATGGGAACAGCCTGAACGAGCCGTGAGTATCTTCCTCACGCGCGATACTATTCTTATATATATAGCGTATCGTGCGGAATACAACGGCTGACGGAACGAAAAGCATGTCCGCTATCTCTTCCACAGTCATCCACACATCCCTGTCGGGCATGGCGATAATTCCGCCCTCTGTCATTTTGATGATGCCTCGCTCAAAGACATCCTTGGGGATCATTGAGATGTTTGTCATAAACTGTCAGTCTTTTGGAATGTGATACAATAGGTTCTTCTTGGGACGTCCGACTTTCTTCACTGCCAGTCGTGGGTCTTCACGCAGCAGTTCCTTCGGACGGTCGAGTTTCTTCTGTAGCAGTGCTTTGTTGTGCTCTGCCGTTGTGTCGCTGGTCGTCAGTCCCTTTGCTTCTCTTCGCTTTTGCAGCCTGTCCATGTCACGGCTGATGTTGTCATCAGTGACCTTGGCATACACCTGTGTACTCTTTACGCTGGAGTGTCCCATCATCTTGGCGATGCTTTCCAGACAGATGCCTTCTGATACGAGCATCGTGCCGAAAGTGTGACGGGCCATGTGAGCCGAGAGGTTTTCAGTCCTGCCGATGGCAAAGCCCATCTCGTGGATGTCCGACCAGGCACTGTTGAGGGTAGGCAACGGGAAGACGGGGTTTTCGTCGTCGGTGGTGTTATACATACCGAGTATCTGCTCTGCTATGGGGTGCAGTGGGATGAACGACTCCACTTTCGTTTTCTGCCTGTTGATGCGGATATAGCGCCGACCGTCGGCTGTCATGCCGATGTGGTGAGGGTAGAAGCCACGGGCATCCACGTATGCGAGTCCCGTCAGACTGGAGAAGATAAACCAGTGGCGGAACATCTCCATGCGGTCGTCTGCCATCGGGGTTGAAAGCAGTTTCTTGAAGTCCTCACGGTTCACGAAGCGGTGACGGGTCTGTATCTTCTTCTCATATTCCACGTTCTCTATTGGGTTACAACGCAGGATTTCCATATCCACGCCGAGCCAAAGAAGGCGGTTAAGCCATATCAGACAATGATTAGCCTGTGCAGGGCCGAGGTTCTTGCCTTTCACCAGATGCACCTTGTAGCCTTGCCCGAAGGCTTCATCTATGTCGGTCAGCGGAATGTCTTTCTTGCCGAGCGAGTGCAGGTACTCTTGCAGATGGGCTTGCAGGGATTTACTCTGGCGGTAGGTGTTTACCTTGTTCAGTTCGTTGGCACGGATGCGCAGCCGCTCCCGTTCCCATTCGCCCATCTGCAGCAGGGTTGTCGGCTTCTTTGTCTTTTCAGTGATGATGTTCTTCAGGATTTCGGGCGTGATGACACCGTTCTCACGCAGTTGCTCGTCGTAGAGGGTGTCAATCCGCTTGCGCAGGTCGATGAGTCGGTTGTTGTCCCTTGCAATGGAGATTTCGCCCTTTTTTGCATTCCAGTCCTCCGGGCGGCAGTAGATGTCCGTTGTCAGTGCGGTGCTCTTTCCGTCAATGGTGATACGGCACATGACGGCTGTGGTGCCGTCGGTCTTCACCTTGGCACGGTTGATGTAATACAGTTGGCAGAATGTACTTCTCATAATCGTTTCTCCTTATTTTGTGATGAAATTAAAATCCTTGGTTGCTTCAATGAACTTGTCCATGTCCTCAAAGAGTTTCTTCGGGGTTACACGGGCATAGACCTGTGTCTGGTTGATGTTCGTATGACCGAGCATCCTACTGATGGTTTCCAGTGGCACACCCTCTTCAAGTGTTATCAGACTGGCAAACGAGTGTCGCCCCTGGTGGAAGTGGATGGGCTCTTTCAGTCCTATCCAGCCCGATATGCCACGCAGATGGGCATGGAGGGTACGGTGGAACACATACGGAAAGAGCGTCTTGCGCGTATCATCGTGGTACTTCTCGATGAGGGCAATCGCTTCGGGCAACAGTTTCACGGCTGCACGGTTCTCGTTCTTACGACGGAGGTACTTCAGCCAGAGGTTGCCGTCCTCGTCGATGGAGAGGTTATCATCCGTGACGGACACCACATCGGAGTAGGGTACGCCAGTGTAGCAGGCGAACAGGAACATGTCACGGGAGAGGATATGACCTTCGTGCTTAGGGTCAATCTGGAGGTCACGGATTTTCTCAAAGGTCTCACGGCTGAGAGCCTTTGGAGTGGTCTCGCGTTTCCTCGGCAGTGAGAAGTGGGCGAAGTATTGCCGTTCGGCAATGCCTTCCTTGAAGGCACCCTTGCAAGCCTTCTTCAACAGGGCAAGGAAATGACGGGCAGAGCCTTCATGTCCGCACTCGTCGCAGATGTACGACTGGAAATCATAGATGAACTGCTCCGTCAGTTGTCCGAAAGCAATGTCCTCAGTCTTGAACCTCTTCAAGATGAAGGCTTGCAGATAGTCGCAGAAAGCCTTGTAGTGGTAGTAGGTGCCCTTGGCACGGTCAACGCCGATGCGTGAATGACATTCGTCTTTCATGCGCTGTGCATACTGCATCAGCGTTACCTGTGACTGGATGCTGCCCTGCAAGACCGCCTTAACGTCAGCGGCACAGAAGTCCGACTGACGTGCCTTTACGGACTCATAGGCATTGTTGATTGACAACAGCAGTTGCTCGATCTTGCGGTTTACCTCTACCGCCTCCTTGCTCTTGCCGTTCAGACGGCTTTCACGGGGATTCCACAAGTCAGGGGTGCAGGAAATCTTGCACGAAAACTGAGACATCGAGTTTCCGAGGGTAATACGTCCCATGATGGGAGCCTTTCCTTTCTTGTCTGTCGTGCTCTTTTTGAGGTAGAGCAGCACCTTGAATTTTTCATCTTTCATACTCGCTTATAATTTGGTTGCAAAATTAGCTCAATTACAAGCGTCCTCCGTATGGAAGAATGTGTCCGAACATGTATGTTTTTCCGAGCCTCCGACTAATTCGGGGTCTCATTCGTTACCAATACAATTTTCGGTAACGAGACAGGTAACGATTTGGTAACGGAACGATGGTCATATTTCACAATATGCATTCCTGCCCATCGAAACATGGAATACATAAAATCAGCAGTCTGTCAGGCAATTACGGGAATAATCTCCACGTTCGTCTCACCCTTGATTTCTTGGTTATATTCTCCTATGCGAGCGAAACTTCCGGATCTTCCCAGCTACTGTCAACCGAATAGAAGAAGCCATGGTTCTCATCTATGTTGGAATCGAATCCACAAGTGGTTTCTGTAGTATATGTCATATTTCCATCTAAAGACACACTTCCCTCTAAATCAAGGAATGCGCCAAAACGTACCTTGATTCTCAAGCCTGGCACTCCTGTTTCGATAGGAATAAAAGCCAAGTAATCCTCTATTGTCTTGGATTTCTTTACTTTAATCTTATAGTCCAGCCCGTATTCAACTTTTGGCTTGGCCACTACTTTGAACTGGTCTTCAACTCCCTTTACATTATAAGACACCAAATAATCAAGAGTAAAACTCGGCTTAGCACTTAGATTGACGGACGCATCACTCCCGTCGGAAACTTTCAAGGAGAACTTTCCTAAGGGAACATCTATTACGCCGTTGTCGTTAATCTTAATCTTACGGGGTGCGCGTGAGGCCTTTGAATAATCGGCATCGTCTTCGTAGGCATTGGTTTTTCCTACATAAATAAGTTGGTCGTAAACATCACCAAGTCCAACCTCTTCACAGATTACAGTGATGGTTCCATTGCTATTGACCACATTTTTAACTCTTCCTGCAAAACCTATTTCAAAGGGCTCGTCATACACATCACTGATAACTACTTGCCCAATGCTTGGCAGCAGGGAAGTAGGGATTGAAGAGTTGAAGGTTATGGTGAGGTCTTCTACACTCACGGCATAGGGAATATGGTCTTCTGTGATATGGAAGATTCCCTCCTTCATTTCGGGCTTCGGTGCGCGGAACCCGATGCTATCGATGGCACTGATGGGAATGCGAAAGACGCTGTCGGGTGTCCACACTTCCTGCACCACGATGTCGTCGTGCTCCACACCGTCCAAGTCAGTGCAGCTATAGGTTATCTTTTCTACGTCGATGTTCAGCCACGCATTGAAATCGCCATCGTTGCGATAATTGTAGATGGCATACTGCTGAATCTCCTGTGCCAAGACTGGTGCAACAGACATTATGGCAACTATCAAGACAAGCAGGCGGCTGACTATATGTTTGCTTATATGGTGTGTTTTCATTTCTTCAGGATTTTATAGGTTTCGTTGTTGAACTTCACAAAATAAATTCCGGCAGGAAGCCCATGGAGTGACACTTGTGCGTTGCCAGTATAGCGACTGCTCATAATGGTCTTTCCCTCTGCATTATAGATACCCACGAGCGTATTCTCGGGCAGTCCGCTGAGGAATAGCAGTTCTTTATCCATTACAACGGGCTTTCCTTCGTCCACAGCAGGGGAATCTATGCCCGATGGAATGAACTTGCGGCCATAGCTCACCTGCTGGATGCTCTCCAGCTCGTAAGTGAGCACCATGCCGTCGGTTTCAATCACGAGGTTAGGCTGCTCTAACGACACTTTGGTGTCCTTGTCGATCAGGTATTCGGCCTTGCCTCCATCGAGCGTTTTAATAATTATTGTTGTTCGCCAAGCACCGTCGGTTTGCTGAGCGGAAACCGGCAGCGAAAAGAACATCAGCATGACAAGCGGGGCCATTGCTGCTGTTATCATCTGTTTCATTAGTAATGTTGTCTTTGTTTTCATTTTGGTTTCGCGTTTAATGGTTAAACACTATGTTATTTATTCTGTTCACAAAAGTAACAATTTTCATCTGAGCGAGCAAATAAAAACCTTCTATTTTGCAAAAAAGAGGAAGATAGCCTATGATTAGCACATGCCCAATTCGTTGAACATCTGCAGGTAATAGCCAGCCTTGCGTTCTATTTTCATAGGATAGGCACGGGAACTGCTAGGCATCCGATAGAAACGCAACGGACGGCCCTCGAATTCAAACTCAGTATAATCACCCACTTTAGGCTGAGCAATCTGAAAATGGGCAGAAAAGACATCAGCTGCCTTCTGCCCTGTTACTACCACAGCCTGACATTCAGGAATTTTTTGTAACAAGGCATTGAGGTTGGTAGGAGTAACTACTTCCAAATCCTTATCAGCCGCTGTCCCCGTAGTGCGTACAACAGCCGATGCCGTATCAAAGAGCGCCACACCTTTTTGAGTCAGAAACTCCACCAGCAAATCCTTACGGAACGTCTTTTGTTGCGTATCCACGAAATAATCCTTATCTTCAAAGAAGCACAATCCGTAAATTCGCCACATGTCGTTGAAAAAGTTGGGGTAAAAGAAATCCATCGACCAACGCTTGCGGGCTGGTGGAAAACTCCCCAGCATAAGCAAGCGCGCATGCTGGGGAATAAATGGTTTTAAGGGGTGCTGCTCTATGTCAGCAAGCTGTATTTCTCTTTTCATTCGCACTAAAAATCCCTCCCTTCGGGAGGGACAAAGGGTGGGCTTTTTATTTCTGCTCCTTCACCAGATAGACAATCGTTGGCAAGTGGTCACTATAGCCGTCGAGCCATACGCCCCCGGCATGGGTACGCTTGGGATTACCCTTGTAGCGTCCTTCTGTCTGGAACAGGTAGTTACGACGGAAAATCTGGCACTTCCAGTATTTCAAGGAAGAGTAGTCTTTCTTTCCTTCGCGGTCGAGGATATTCGGGGTCATCAGGATCTGGTCGAAAAGGTTCCAAGAGCCACCGTAGGCCAGTGTGCCCTGTCCCTCCTTCACCAAAATGTTATACCAAGGATTATACATGTCGCCATCCTTCACATCCTTGATTTCCGACTTTCCGCGCAATCCTTCGGTCACGCTCTTGTTGGTGGGGTCGTCGTTCAGGTCGCCCATCACGAAAATCTTGTTATCGGGATTCTTGGCCAACAGGTCCTCCACAATCTTATGCACCTGCTGTCCTGCCCATTCACGACGCTCTGAGCCACTGAAACGGCTTGGCCAGTGGCACACGATGATGGTAACGGTTTCACCTGCCAGTTTTCCGGTAATGGTGAGGAATCCGCGGGTGTGCGACACATTCAATGGCAGATTCACTTTGGCAAAAGAGAAAGTCACCGGGATAGTATATTTAGAACGTACGGGAACACCTTCTTTCATACCAGCCTCCCATTTCGGCATCTCGCCGACAACACGCAATGCTTCAGAATCAATATCGGGTGAAATACCACTAAGAACCTTTGGTGACAGCACGCTACCGTCCTTATCGACTACAAACTGCACAATCACACGACCTTCACGCTCAGCAGCACGGGCTGCTTCAGGATAACGAATCGATTTGTTTAACCACTCTACAAGTCTGGAGGCACCACCGGGGAACTCAGGTTGCTGGTCGGGAACCTCCACGTCATCCCATCTGACAGAATTCTCAAGAGCCTGTTCTTCACGTGAAAGACGCAGTTCGTCCATAGCCTCTTCTTCCGTTTCCTCCTTCACGTCTTTCTTATAATAATAATGATAGGTAGTATCGGTCGGAGTAAACAAGGCCGGATTGTAGAGCAAGGCCACATCTACACCACGCATATCGGGGCCTTCCACCAATATATATTTATATCCGCGTGCGCGAAGCGGCTCTTCAGCAGTCAGATCATCAAGAGCCTTGGCATTCTCCACCTCAGAGAGTCCGATGATGGCACAGCCAACATTTGGCAACACATCAGTACCCATATCAGCCAAAGCCCTTGACATATTGCGGAGTTTGCTCTTGTATTTGCGTGCATTCCAACGGTTTGAACCTGTGGGTAGGAACTCAAAATCGCGTTTACCCACATCATGACAGGTGTCGAACAGATTCTCCTGATTGTAGAAACCGACTCCATAAACGGAGAATTTCTTCTGCGCCATAGCATTTACAGCCACCGTGCACAAAAAAGTAATCAATAGTAGTCTTAGATTTTTCATTTTCATCATTGTTCATTGTTTATGTTGGCAAAGTTAACATAAATAGAAGACAAATCAAAATAAATATCAGTTTTTATTTTGAATTTATGCTAAAATACAGTATCTTTGCCAACATAATTACTAACATATATATCTATTATGCAGAAAAAGTTTAAACTGGCAGCAATCGCCTTGTGCTATGCTCCGCTCACTTTCGCACAGACGACAGTGACGCAGCCTGACGAACAAGCCAACAACGCTGTCATCAACGAGTCTGCCTTTACCTTTACGGAAGCGCAATTGGGTGAAGACGACAACGTTTCGCAAAACCTGACCATCGTTGGCTCCAACAGCAACGCTTATGCCAGCGAGGTGGGGTATCGTTTCAGTGCAGCAAGGTTCAAATACAGGGCCTTTGGTGCAAAATACAACGATATCTACATCAATGGCAACCCCGTAAACGACGTAGAGAGAGGAGAATTCCGCTACTCGTTCGTGGGAGGTCTGAACAACCAAACGCGTGGTGTGGAGGCTGCACTTCCCTTCGAGTACAACACGTTCAGCCTCAGCGCGATGGGCGGCAGCAACAACTACAACTTCCGTCCGAGTGCCATGCCCACTGGCCATCGTGTATCACTGGCAGGAGCAAACCGCAACTACACCTTCCGCGGCATGTATTCTTACAACAGCGGACTCTCCGAGAAAGGATGGGCGTTTTCTGCCGGCCTCACCTACCGATGGGCAAACATGGAAACAGCACAGATTGAGGGAACGTTCTACAACGCCCTCTCCTACTTCCTCGGTGTGGAAAAAGTGATTGGCGACGGCACTCACACCATCTCATTCGTCACATGGGGTAACCCGACGGAACGTGCCGCTCAGGCTGCATCCACCGATGAGATGTACTGGCTGGCCAACAGCAATTTCTACAATCCCAACTGGGGTTATCAAGGTGGGAAAAAGCGTAATTCGCGCATCATCCACGACTATGCACCGGCAGGTCTGCTCACCTGGGACTACAAAATCGACCTGAACACCAAACTCACCACGACGCTCCTGGGTAAGTATTCCATGTTCAGCAGTTCACGTCTGAACTACAACAACGCCACCAATCCGGCTCCCGACTACTACAGCCTGATGCCCAGCTATTATTATAATGTATGGGATCACACCGGAACGGCAACCGACCTGGCAAACTGGAATGCTGCTTACGAATATCTGAGCGCCTCAAAGGCAAACCGCCAGCTCAATTGGGACAAGATGTACTATGCCAACCAGATGGCCAGCATTCAGGGAGCCGATGCCATGTACTACCAGCAGGCTTACCACGACGACCAGTTCTCACTAAGTCTGGCGAGCGTTCTGGACAAGCAACTCACCAATACCTCAAAACTGAATGCCGGCATCAACCTCTCTACAAACACCGGTTTCCACTACCAGACGATGGAGGATTTGCTCGGTGCTTCCTCATTCCACAACATCAACACCTATGTGGTAGGTACCTACGCTGAGAGTTCCGACCAGGTGCAGTATGACATGAACAATCCCAACAGCGTGATTCGCGAAGGCGACCGCTTCGGTTACGACTACAATATCCTAGTGAATAAAGTCAATGCATGGGCTGTCTATTCAAAGAATTTCCGCAAGGTGAATACCTTCATCGGAGGACGAATCGGCGGACAGACGCTGCAGCGCGACGGTAAGATGCGCAACGGACTTGCTCCCGACAACTCTTACGGCAAAGGCAAGACAGCCAAGTTCCTGGATGGCGGCGGCAAGGCCGGTCTCATCTGGACCATCGGCCACGGACACATGGTGAACGCTGGCGTAGGTTTCGAATGGAAAGCACCGCAGGCACGCAACGCTTTCTCTGCCCCACAGGTTAACAACGACTTTACGACCAACCTGAAAAACGAGAAGATTTTCAGTTCTGAGATTGGCTACCAATATCAGACTTCATGGCTGCATGCCAATCTGAGCGGTTACTTCAGCCGTCTGACAGACGTGTCGGAGTACAGCATGGCCTACAGCGACATCCAGAACTCATTCTCTTACATTTCACTCACGGGCATCAATAAGGAATACTACGGTGTGGAGTTGGGCATGAAGTTCAAGGTGACTTCCGAGTTCGACATCAAAGCCCTTGGAACCGTCAGCGAGGCTAAATACACCAACAATGCCAACGTGCGCTATATGCTTTCCAACAGCGGTACCTATACCGACGACATCTGCGTGAACAAGGGAATGCGCGAAGGCGGCACGCCACTCACGGCTGCCAGCATCGACCTGAGCTATCATGCCAGCGGTTGGTATATTGACCTCATTGGCAACTACTTCGACCAGATCTATCTCTACTATTCGCCCATCACCCGATTCTACAACGACTTCCCCGATCCTGACAACGACGGTGTGCGCGACCTCACCACACTGGCTTCCCAGGCCAAAGGAAAAGGCGGATTCATGCTCGATGCCTCTATCGGTAAGAGCATCTATCTGAAGAAAGGTTCGCTGAGCATCAACCTCATGCTTACCAACATCCTGAACAACACCAGAATCGTGACTGGCGGTATGGAGCAGAACCGTCGCGACAAAGACGCACAGGGCGAAGACATCCGTACCTACAATTTCTATAACTCTCCGAAGAAGTTCTATGCAAATGGAACCAACGGCATGCTCATCGTCACTTACAAATTCTAAATCCGTAGCAATATGAAAAGTATCAAATATATTCTGATAGCAGCCGTTTGCGCGCTATTCTCTTCCTGTATGGACGGTGACTGGGAGGAGCCTTTCCTCTCGCCCTATCTCTATGGCAACAAGGATATCTCTGAGGGGAATGTGATCACAATTGCCGAACTCATCAAGAAGTATCCCAACGTGTTCGCCAGCACCGACCAAAACAAGGAAATAACCGAAGACATTCAAATCAAAGCCCGCGTGACAGGCAACGACCTGGGCGGCAACCTCTATAAGCAGATAGCCATTCAAGACGAAACGGGAGCCCTACTCGTTGCCGTCAACCAGAATGGTATGAACGGCTACCTGCCCGAAGGCCAGGAGATTCTCATCGACCTCAAAGGACTCCACATCGGCGGCTACCGCAAACAGCCCGAACTGGGTGCACCCTATAACGGAACCAGCATCGGACGTATGTCGAAAGACATCTGGCAACAGCACTTCAAGGTCGTAGGCGGTTTCCAGGATATCGACCCCGATGCCATCCAACCAGTAGAGTTCACCACTGAGTTTGCCAAGGACTACAACAATAACTGCGGCAAACTGGTTGTGCTGAAGAACGTCCATTTCACTAATGCAGACGGGAAAAGTACCTTAACCACAGGAACCGCGACAGGTGGAAACTATGTGAACCAGACGCTGAAGGAGTTTGGCAGCAACGTGGTGGTACGCACCAGCACCTATGCCGACTTCGGAGCCTTGGTAATGCCTACGGGAGCTGTCACGCTCACCGGCATTGCCACGCGCTACAACAACACATGGCAGATACTGATTCGCAAAACCAGCGACATAAAGTATTAAAAAGGTAAAAAAGTAAAAAGGTAAAACAAAAAAGAAAACAACGATATGAAAAAGATTATCTATTCCGTGATGATGTTGGCCATGGCGGCCTTCTCATTCACCAGTTGTGAGGATGTACCCATGCCTTACGACATGCCTGGTTATACTTCTGATAAAGACGAACCGATAGCACAACTTGTGGGAGACGGTACTGTGGAGAATCCCTATAATGTGGCAAGCGCACTGTACCTGATTACCGAAGGTAAGACTACCGATCAAGCTGTAGCTGTAGAGGGTATCATCTCGCAGATAGACGAAATTGACACTGGCTCCTTCGGAAACGCTACATACTACATTTCCGATGACGGAACGACAGGGAAGCAATTGCAAGTATATCGCGGCTACTATTTAAACGGTGCAAGATTCAAGGACAAAGCGGCTATCAAAGTCGGTGACAAGGTAATCGTCTCCGGACAATTAACCTATCACAACCAAAAGACTCCTGAGTTTGCTCAGGGTAGCTCCATCTACTCACTCAACGGACAAGGCGGTGGTAGCGTGCCTGCCGGTGAGGCAAAGGGTTCCGGCACACAGGCTGATCCGTTCAATGTGGCAGCTGCCATAGCCAAGTGTAAGGAGATTGGCACGAATCCTTCTACTGAGAAGTATTATGTCAAGGGTACTGCCGTGGATGGCGCCACTGCCGATGACTCCTTTAACAACATCACCTTCGACATTGCTGACACAGAAGGCGGTGCGAAGTTTAAATGTTTCCAGGTGAAAGGCACAGACGGCAAACCTCTACCTGCCGGTTACGCTATTAAAAAGGGTGATGAAGTAGTAGTCTATGGTCCTATCTACAACTATAGCGGCAACACCCCCGAGACAGCTGGTAAGAGTGCGGCTAACATTGTAACCGTCAATGGCAAGCCTACCAGCGAAGGAGGCAGCTCACAGCCATCTAATAGCTCTACCCTCGACAACCCATACACCGTGGCAAAAGCCTTGGAAACGGCGAATGCCCTGAGCGACAACGAAACAACCTCTGACAACTTCTACATCAAGGGCAAGGTAACCCGCAAAGCCAATACCGCTGACGAGATCGGTCCTAATTCAGAGAAGAAATACAAGGACATGAACTACTACATCTCTGATGACGGAACACAGTCGAAAGAGCTTTACATCTATCGAGGCAAGTATCTTGACGGTGCCGACTTTACAGCCTTCGACCAGCTGAAAGAGGGCGACGAGGTTATCGTTTATGGACAGCTTCAGAAGTATATCGACTCGAAAAACGGTAACGCTGTTATTTGCGAGTTGAAAAACAGTAAGATTGTAAAGCTTAACGGACAAAGCGGCTCTGGAGAACAAGGTGGAAGCGGCTCTGGCACTGTTTCTGGCAACAGCATCACCTTCTCCGCACAGGGTTATCAAAATCAACAGGATTTCAATGGCCAAAGCATCACGCTGGGCGATGCCAAACTCTCCTTCTCTAAGGGAAGTGGCAGCACTACGCCGAAGTACTACGACACGGGAACTGCCATGCGCCTGTATGGCGGCAACACGCTGACCATCTCTTCAAGCAAAACCATCAGCAAAGTGGAGTTCACCTACGGCGAGGACTATAATGGCACGTCCTACTATCCCACTGCAGACAACTCTACTGTGACTCCTGGTACCTATGACTACAGCACTCACACCTGGACGGGCAGTGCCAATGAAATTGTACTGAGCCGCTCCGCATCTACAGGTCACTTCCGCATTGTGAGCATCACCATTACCTATGCAAAATAGGCAATAAAGCAAGAAAATGGCAGAAAAGTTTGCGGATTCAGAAAAAAGTCCGTACCTTTGCAGCCCGAAATATATTTAATTAATTAATAAACAAGAAAATGAAAAAAGGTATTCATCCCGAAAACTATCGCCCCGTCGTGTTTAAGGACATGTCCAACGGCGATATGTTCCTCTCACGTTCCACATGCAAGACTACAGATACAGTGGAATTTGAAGGCGAAACTTACCCAGTGGTAAAGCTTGAAATTTCTAACACTTCTCACCCGTTCTACACTGGTAAGAGCAAGCTCGTTGATACGGCTGGTCGCGTTGACCGCTTCATGAGCCGCTATGCTAAGAGCACCAAGAAGTAATATCTTTCTTTTCAAGATAAAACAAACAAGCGGAATGCGTCAGCGTGTAGTTGCATATGCACGCCGACGCATTTCCTTTTCTTAAAGCCCCCCTACTATGCAATACAAGTACCTCCTACCCGCCCTCGTCCTCACACTTGCATTCACGGCATGTAGCGATGACGATAAGCTGCCACACATCGATGACAGGCAGCAGACCTCCACGGAGAACAAGAACCTGAATCCTGCCACCGTCTCGGAATGGCAACGGCTGGAGGTTCCAAGAGTGAAGAACAATGCTGAAAACATTGTCTTGGTGAGGAAGGTGCCGTCCTACGGCGTGAACTACATCCTGGAATACGACCGGAAGAAGCGCTCTCAGCGATGGGCCTGCTTCCAGTGGTACGACGGCAATAGTGGCACGGCCTGGAACCGCAGCAACTGGGATTACGAAACGAGCAACCCCTGGGCTATGCTCAACCTAAGGACCCACGGATGGGGAGACCCTTTCCAGCCAGACCCTGACCTGCCCCTTGAAGAAAGGACGGAACTGGAGGAATACGATGGAATTCCCTACCAACGCGGACATATCATAGCTTCGGCAGACCGCGTTAACTCCAAGGAAGCCAACGAGCAGACCTTCTATCTCTCCAACATTATGCCGCAATATAGGAACCTGAACGAAGGTATCTGGCAGGACATGGAAAGCCAACTGCGCACATGGAACAGCAAGAAGAACAAGCCTTATCGCGAAACGCTGTACGTCTGCAAGGGCGGCACCATCGACGGAAACAACATCAACACCACAACCGCCACGGGGCTCATCGTGCCGAAATACTTCTTCATGGCCGTTCTGGCGAAGGTCTCCAACAACAACTATAAGGCCTTGGCTTTCTGGGTGGCTCATACATCCACCAACGAAAAAGGCAAACCACTGAAGAACTACGTGAAGAGCATTGACGAACTGGAGCAGCTCACAGGCATCGATTTCTTCTGCAACCTGCCCGACGCCATTGAGGACGAAGTAGAGAAATCCTACACGCTCGCCGATTGGGGATTATAAGCAACAGAAATAAGAAAAAGCCACTTGGTCTGCGGAGGCCAAGTGGCTTTTTTCAATAAATGTCTAATCTTTATATCTTATTTTGCAAATACGCCTTTACTTGCGAATCTAACTGTTTCGCCATCGGAAGCACGTGTCCAAATTGAACTACTCCTCCAATAAGGATCCCAGTTAAACTCTCTGATAGCTTTGAGGCTGAAATAGATTTCATCATCGCTATAACCATCATCTATATAACCTTCGAAAAAGCCTCTGTCCAATGTATAGTCTGAAATATGGACAGGTCTCCAACCTGTGTCAGCATAACGTAAGGTGATTGTCCCCCAAGATACAGACCATGTGAATTCGCTATATGCGAAATTATTGTATGGATCATGTATGTCATAATCAACCTCGTATCCTGTCCCAGAATTATAACTATCTCCACTAAAGAACATAGTTGTTCTGTAAGTATTGCCTGTAAGGCCCCAACGGTCATAGTAATAATGCTCAATTGTGCCTTGCCAAGTCTTACCTGCCCCACGGAAGCCTGACAGATCCTCTGAAATTCTCTCATCCTCATCGCAAGATGTGAAAGTGAATGACAGCATTGCTATCGCAACCATCGTCAACAGAGCGTGAATTCTTTTCATATCTTTAAACATTAAATGGTTTTACTTCTTGTTTACGATGCAAAGATAAGGCAAAAACGCCAAAACGCCAAAGGAAAAAACCATATTCTTCCGTAGGGAAATCCCTAAGCGCAAGGTATAGGTGGTTAAAATTCAATAATTCTTTATTCGTCATATCGCATTCTTCATTTACTTTTACTATCTTTGTACAAGAAACAAATTCAACAATTACTTCAAGAAGAAAATGAGAACAATTTATGATTTCTATGTCAAAGACAGAAAGGGAGCTAACGTTTCCCTGAAAGAGTATGCTAACGAGGTTCTGCTTATCGTCAATACAGCCACAAAGTGCGGATTCACACCTCAGTATGACGAACTTGAGGCACTCTATGAGAAATACCACGCTCAAGGCTTTAACATCCTCGACTTCCCCTGCAACCAGTTCGGTCAGCAGGCACCAGGCACCGACGAAAGCATCCACGAATTCTGCAAACTGAACTTTGGCACCGAATTCCCACGATTCAAGAAGGTCAAGGTAAACGGCGAAGATGCCGACCCGCTCTTTAAGTTCCTCCAGGAGCAGAAAGGCTTTGCCGGATGGGACATGGAGCATCCTATCGCCCACATCCTCGACGACATGCTCTATAAGGCTGACCCAGACTATAAGCAAAAACCCGACATCAAGTGGAACTTCACCAAGTTCCTCATCAACAAGAAGGGACAGGTTGTAGCCCGCTTTGAGCCTACGGAGAAGATAGAGAATATTGAAAAGCAAATTGAAGAACTTCTGAAATAAATGGAACACATCAAATGCTTGATTATCGGCAGCGGCCCTGCCGGTTATACAGCAGCCATCTATGCGGGGCGCGCCAACCTCTCTCCCGTGCTCTACTGCGGATTGCAGATGGGTGGTCAGCTCACGCAGACCACTATCGTGGAGAATTTCCCAGGCTACCCCGACGGCGTGGATGCCAACCAGATGATGATGGAACTCCGCCAGCAGGCAGAACGCTTCGGAGCTGATCTGCGCGACGGCGTCATCGCCAAGGCCGACTTCTCCAAGAAGCCTTACGTGCTGACCCTCGACGACGGTACGGCCCTCGAAGCCGATACGGTCATCATTGCCACAGGCGCTTCAGCCAAATACCTCGGACTGGAAGATGAAAAGAAATACAACGGACAGGGCGTTTCGGCCTGTGCCACTTGCGACGGTTTCTTCTACCGCAAGAAGGTAGTAGCCGTGGTCGGCGGCGGCGATACGGCCTGCGAAGAGGCCACTTATCTGGCCCAGCTCTGTTCGAAGGTGTATATGATTGTGCGCAAGCCCTACCTCCGTGCTTCCGACATTATGAAGAAGCGCGTGGAGGATAATCCAAAGATTGAGATTCTCTTTGAGCACAACACGCTCGGACTCTACGGAGAAAACGGAGTGGAGGGTGCCCATCTCGTGAAACGGAAGGGCGAACCCGACGAAGAGCGCTACGACCTGCCCATCGACGGATTCTTCCTCGCCATCGGCCACAAACCTAATACCGATGTGTTCAAAGACTGGCTTGAACTGGACGAAACGGGCTACATCAAGACCCAAGGCGACAGCCCCTGCACCAACATACCCGGTGTATTTGCTGCCGGCGACTGTGCCGACCCGCATTACCGCCAGGCCATCGTGGCCGCAGGCAGCGGTTGCAAGGCAGCCCTCGAAGCAGAACGTTATCTACAAACGCTATAAGATAATTTTCCAGATTTTCAGACGGGCCCCCTCGCCCTCACTTACCATATAGGGTGAGGGGACTTTTCTAAAAAAAGACCTAATAACACAGCCATGGGCAGAAAACTATTCTGCGAGATTTCCCCTACTACCTATAAGATTTCCATGGAGAAGAATATCCTCCAACGGCATCTGAAGGATTTCTTCAGCAAGGAGCACTTTGCCCGTAAGAAAAGCAACGAGCCTCTTCCCGTCATCATCAAGAAACACAATTCGCTGATTCGCAGACGATTAGGCAATGTGGATATGCAACTGCAGGAGAACAAGGCCGTCAACCTCTCCATTGCTGCCCCTTGTGTAAACGGCATCATCATCCGTCCGGGAGAAACGTTCTCCTTCTGGCGACTGGTAGGACGCGACACGAAGCGGCGCGGCTTCAAGGAAGGACTGGCCATAGCCCGCGGCTGTCCCACGAAGCGCAAAGGCGGAGGCATGTGCCAGTTCACAAACCTCATCCATTGGATGGTGCTCCATTCAGACCTCACCATCACCGAGCACCATCATCACGACGGGCTCGACCTCTTCCCTGACTTCAATCGCCAGATACCTTTCGGAACAGGCACCAGCATCGTTTACAACTATCTGGATTACCGAGTGAAAAACAACACCCCACGCACCTATCAGCTCCTCGTATGGGTGGACGGCGAATACCTGCGCGGAGAACTGCGCGCCGATCAAGAACAGCCCAACTCCTATCATATCTACGCCAAGGACGAATACTTCTCCCGCGAAGACGGTACGGTCTATCGGAACGGAACCGTGGTACGCGACACCATTGACAAACAGACTGGCAACCATTCCCAGTCAGAGGTTATCCGCACCAACCATGCGAAAGTAATGTACGACACATCTTCACTTACTATCATACAAAAATAGCACTACAAAAAAATGGAAGAACGAACCGAGAAATTCAAGTTGGAGGACTTTGACGAGTATCTCACCCAAAGTCCTGAAATCAAAGAGAAAGCCTACGTATGGGCTGCTGCCCTCGGATTGCAGGCCACCGACGGACTGCGCACCTCTTATGAAATGCGCCAGACAGCCCGCCAGCATATTGAGGGGCGTATCACGCTCAGCGATGTATGCCAGCATATCCACGACTATTACGAGAGCAATCCACCCGCTTCGCCCGAGAAGGAAAAGGAGCAAGAGGCCGACAAAGTGGCCTGCAACATAGCCGACGTGCTCTTCAACGGACAGCCTGAGTTCTCCACCGAAGGCTATCTCGGTCTCCATCGCAAGCTTTTCGATGGCGTTTATGACCATGCCGGACAACTACGCACCAACGACATCGTCAAGAAGGAATGGGTGCTCGAGAAGGACACCGTGTTCTATCTCCATTGGGAAGAACTGCGCATGGCGCTCGACAGCAACTTCCAGTTCGAGCGCAACCGCCATTACAACGAGCTCCACGGCGAGGAACTCCTCGAATGGATAGCCTTCTTCACCGCCGGCATATGGCACATCCACCCCTTCAATGAAGGCAACACCCGAACCGTAGCCGTATTCGCCATCTTGCTGCTCCGCTCCCTTGGCTACGACATCCATACCGACGTCTTTGCCGACCATTCATGGTATTTCCGCAACGCCATGGTGCGCGCCAACTACGCCAACCCAGCCCACAACATCAAGGTGCGCCCCGAGTTCCTGATCCGCTTCTACCGCAACTGGATGCTTGGCGAACGCTGGGACCTCCGCAACCGTTACCTTGCTATCCATCCCACCTTGGCATGGGCCAACCAGCCTAATCTGGCCGAATAGCTGTTACACCCTCTGAAAGCAAAAGTAGGAATCGCCTAAACTGTAAAAAAACGCCTCAAACACTGACACCTTGCTAAACACCATCGGACGCCGTAAAAACTCTAGAGATTTTATCGGCACCATGGACCTACCGCCGACAAGCGGAAAGCCAAAGACCAAAAAAGGTGAGCAATCCATTTAGCATCAGCAACTCGTAGCCAAACTGGTAACCGGTTGTTGATGCTACTATTTTGTCCAGAACGAAGCAGATTACGGGTGAAGCCACGGCGATATAGGGCACCCAACGGTCATTAACTCGGCGCTTCGTGAGCAGTCCGTAGGCAAAAAGGCCCAAAAGGGGACCATAGGTATAGCTGCAGAGAATGTAGATGGCATCAATGACGCTGGTGCTGTTAACGGCATCTACCATCAGAATCAGCACCGCAAACACCACGGCCATCAGGATATGTACACGTTTGCGAAGGCGTTCATCGCCCTGCCGCTCTCGGATATCCACACAGTAGCTGGTGGTCATAGCCGTCAGCGCACTATCGGCACTGGAGAATGAGGCCGCCACGATGCCGATGGTGAAAAGCACGGGGATGAGTGACGACTGGGAAATTTGCGACTCAACAAACATGGGCAGCAGGTCGTCGCCTTTGGCTGGCAGTGCCATGCCCTGCTGCTGGAAAAGCATCACGAGCAATATGCCCAGTGCCATAAACAGCATATTGGCCGGCACGAAGGCAAAGCCGTAGGTACACATATCCTTCTGCGCTTCGCGGAGGGTCTTGCACGTCAGGTTCTTCTGCATCATGTCCTGATCCAGTCCGGTCATCACAATCGTGATAAAGATACCACTGAGAAACTGCTTCCAGAAATTCTGCTTCGACATCCAGTCGTCCATCACGAACATACGGCTATGCTCATGGTTGGCCACGGCCGTGAAGGCCTCGCCCACCGACAGGTCGAGCGCTCCTATCACCTTATATATAATAAGGAGGAGAGCCGTAAACATACAGACGGTCTGGAAAGAGTCCGTCCAAACCAAGGTCTTGATGCCTCCCCTGCGGGTATAGAGCCAAATCAGACAGACCATACCCACCACGGTCGCGGCAAAGGGAATACCATAGGGGCCGAAGACAAATCGCTGCAAGATAATACACACCACATAGAAACGCACGGCTGCACCCGTCATCTTCGAAAGCAGGAAAAACCAGGAACCGGTCTTATAGGAATGCTGCCCCAGACGCCCCTGCAGATAGCTGTAGATGGTGGTCAGATTCAGGCGGTAATAGACGGGCAGCAACAGGAAAGCCACCAAGAAGTAACCCACGATGAAACCCAGACAGGTCTGCACATAGGTCATATCGGTTTTCATCACCATGCCCGGCACGGAAACGAAGGTGATGCCCGAGATGGAAGCTCCCACCATCCCGAAAGCCACCATATACCAAGGGGAGCGACGGTTTCCACGATAGAAAGTTTCGTTGGTTGCCCGGCGCGCCGTCCATCTGCTGAATGCAAGCAAACAGAAGAAATATGCAAAAAAAGTAATTATTATCAACATACGGCCGACAAAATTACAAAAAAATGCGGATATATGAAATTATTTTGCTACATTTGCACACGGAGATTCACATATCCAAAAAATACAACCATGAAACAAAAGAAATTCATTCTCCAAGAAAGTGAACTGCCCACGCAGTGGTACAACATTCAGGCCGATATGGTGAACAAGCCATTACCGCCGCTGAATCCCGGCACGCACGAGCCGCTCAAACCCGAGGATCTCTTCCCCATATTCAACGAAGAATGCTCACGTCAGGAACTTGACCAGGAACATGCCTGGATAGACATTCCTGAGGAGGTGCAGGAGAAGTACCGCTTCTACCGCTCCACCCCATTGGTACGTGCCTACGAACTGGAAAAAGCACTCGACACTCCGGCACATATCTATTTCAAGAACGAGAGTACCAACCCGCTGGGCTCCCATAAAGTGAATTCTGCCATTCCACAGTGCTACTACTGCAAGAAGCAGGGCGTCACCAACGTGACTACCGAGACCGGTGCAGGCCAGTGGGGCGCTGCCCTTGCCTATGCAGCTAAGATATACGGGCTGGAGGCTGCTGTCTATCAGGTGAAGCTCACCATGCAGCAGAAGCCTTACCGCTCCAGCATCATGCGCACGTTCGGAGCTTCGGTGGAAGGTTCACCTTCGATGTCCACCCGTGCAGGTAAGGACATCCTGACCTTGGATCCCACACACAGCGGTTCTCTGGGAACGGCCATCTCTGAGGCTATCGAACTGGCCATGACCACCCCGAACTGCAAATATACTTTGGGCTCTGTGCTCAACCACGTATCACTCCATCAGTCTATTATCGGTCTGGAAGCCGAGAAGCAGATGGAGATGGCCGGCGAGTATCCCGACATGGTAATTGCCTGCTTCGGTGGCGGCAGTAACTTTGGCGGTGTGGCCTTCCCCTTCATGCGCCACAACATCCTCGACGGCAAGAAGACGCAGTTCATTGCTGCCGAGCCTAACAGCTGTCCGAAACTGACTCGTGGTGAATTCAAATATGACTTCGGTGATTCTTCAGGCTATACGCCCCTGCTGCCGATGTACACGCTGGGACATTCGTTCAAGCCTGCCAACATCCATGCCGGCGGACTCCGCTACCACGGTGCTGGCGTCATCGTAAGCCAACTGCTGAAAGACGGCCTGATGTCGGCAGTGGATATCCCACAGTTGGAAACATTCGAGTCCGGTATCCTCTTCGCACGTACCGAAGGTATCATTCCTGCTCCTGAGAGCACCCACGCCATCGCCGCCACTATCCGCGAGGCCAAGAAGTGCAAGGAGTCAGGCGAAAAGAAAGTCATCCTCTTCAACCTCTCCGGTCATGGTCTTATCGACATGCCAAGCTACGATCAGTTCATCAACGGTGATCTGCGCAACTATACCGTCACAGACGAGGAGATCAGCAACTACCTGAAAGACGTTCCCCAGATTTAAAATCTGACAGGCAACCAATAAGCATGAAAAAGCGCGAGATTCACATCTCGCGCTTTTCTACTTGAGTCAATCTTAGTCAATCACCTATCTGTTATATATATTACAATAGTGGTTTAAGGTTTTAACATTAGCAAGGATGTTAATATTTAATCGTATAATTAAGCTCACACTTTGAGTAATTCAGTATTAATGTGACTGCTTGAGAATGGACATGCCATCTCGTTTATTTTTCTGTTGCAAAGATACAACAAAAAAAACTATCCGTGGGTATAAAATGTTTTTCGTGATTGTATAAAATGTTAACTAAAGCTCCGTTTTCTTTACAAAAGGTGAATAATTTGTTAACTTGTGCGCGCAAACAACAAAAAGAGCGGTTTATTCATACATTTTCCGCAATATTCCAACGGCATCCTTGACCGTGGGAATTTGCTTCACCACAAGGCTCCGTTTTCCCTTGATTTCCCTCAGATTGCAACGGCGGGCATTCGCACCTACATAGTTGAGTACACTATCGAAAGCCTTGCTCTGATAATAAGCACTCATCGGATTGCTCACGAAGTACATCATCATCTGGCCTTGCTTCAGCGTAATCTTCTCACAACCCAACTGGCGGCCCAGTCGTCGGAGCGGAACAATCTGCAACAGTTCTTCTCCCTCCCGAGGAATCTCTCCGAAACGGTCAAGCAATCGCTGGCGGTATCTCTCCAAGTCGTCATCGTTCTTGATGTTCTCCAGCTCGCGGTAAAGGAGCATGCGCTCACTGGATGAAGGCACATACTGGTCAGGCATATACATTTCGAGATCGCTCTCTATCGTACAGTCATCCACGAAGTCTTCGCCTGAAATCTTCTCTCCGTCCTTGATTTCCGCCTCATAGAGATCGTTGAACTCATCGTTTTTCAGTTCCGTGACGGCTTGTGAGAGAATCTTCTGATAAGTCTCATAGCCCAGATCCTCCATGAATCCACTCTGCTCAGCTCCCAGCAGATTACCGGCTCCACGGATATCCAAATCCTGCATACTGAGGTTAAAGCCGCTGCCCAGACCTGAGAAAGTCTCCAAAGCCTCTAAGCGGCGACGCGCCTCTGGCGTAAGGTTGGCAAGCGGCGGGGCCAGCAAATAGCAGAAGGCTTTCTTATTGGAGCGCCCCACGCGGCCCCGCATCTGGTGCAAGTCGGAAAGTCCGTAGCGATGGGCATCGTTGATGATGATGGTATTGGCATTCGATACGTCGATGCCGTTCTCAACGATGGTCGTTGACAGCAACACATCAAAATCATGGTTCATGAATCCCATCACGATTTTCTCCAGTTCCTCGGGTTTCATTTGTCCATGTCCTATGGCCACGCGGGCATCGGGCACGCGCTTCTGGATAAGCAGCTGAAGTTCAGGAAGATTGGAGATACGGTCGTTGACGAAGAACACCTGTCCGTTGCGCGACAGTTCGAAATTAATGGCTTCGGCTATCACGTCGCCGCTGAACGTATGTACCTCGGTATTGATGGGATAGCGGTTGGGGGGCGGTGTCTGAATGATGCTCATGTCGCGCGCACCCATTAGCGAGAACTGGAGCGTGCGCGGAATGGGCGTGGCACTCATCGTAAGCGTATCCACATTGGTCTTCATCTTGCGCAACTTCTCTTTGACAGACACGCCGAACTTCTGCTCCTCATCGATGATGAGCAGTCCCAAGTCTTTCCACTTCACAGCCTTGCCGATCAGTTTGTGCGTTCCTATTATAATATCTACCTTTCCGGCCTCCAGGTCGGCCAATATCTCCTTTGTCTTTTTCGCACTTCGGGCCCTTGAGAGGTACTCCACCCGCACCGGAAGGTCTTTTAGGCGCGAGGTGAATGTCTGGTAATGTTGGTAGGCCAGCACCGTGGTAGGCACCAGCACCGCCACCTGCTTGGAATCGCAAGCCGCCTTGAAGGCTGCGCGCACGGCCACCTCCGTCTTACCGAATCCCACATCTCCACAGACCAGGCGGTCCATCGGACGGGCGCGCTCCATGTCGGCCTTCACGTCGTTGGTGGCCTTCAGCTGGTCGGGTGTATCTTCGTAAAGGAACGAAGCCTCCAATTCGTGTTGCATAAAGGTGTCAGCGCTGAAGGCAAAGCCTTTCTCCTTGCGGCGGGCAGCATAGAGTTTGATCAGGTCGCGGGCAATATCCTTAATCTTGGTCTTTGTCCGTTCCTTCATCCGTTCCCAGGCTCCTGTTCCCAAGGTGGAGAGCCTTGGCTGCGTCTCGCTGTCTTTCCGTTTGTATTTAGAAATCTTGTAGAGCGAATGGATGCTCACATCCACCTTGTCGTTATTGGCATAGATGATGCGGATTACCTCTTGGTATTGCTGGGTGTCGGGTGATGGGGGTTGGGTGTTGGTGGATGCAATGGGGACTCTCACCAGTCCGGCGAACCTTCCGATTCCCAAATCTACATGCACGATATAGTCGCCGGGCTCCATCTCCTGCAGTTCCTTCATCGTGAGCGCCATCTTGCCGTTGCGGGCTGCATCCGAACGGAGGTTATACTTATGATAACGGTCGAATATCTGATGGTCGGTGAAGAAGCAGAGCTTCAGCGCATCGTTGGCAAACCCTTCGTGGAGCGTATGGTCAACGGGGGTGAAGGTGATGGGTGTCGGGTGATGGGTGTTGGCGGTTTCAGATTGAGGCGCAAGAGATTCAAAGATGTCCTTCAGACGCTCCTGCTGCTTCCGGCTATCAGCCAGGATATATAGTTTGTAGCCTTTTAGCAGATAGTCCTGCAGGGCCGGAATGAGCAATTCGAAGTTCTTGTGGAAAAGCGGCTGTGGAGTGATTTCGCAATGCACGGTGGCCTGGGCCTTTCCGTCCATCCTCGTGCCGAAACACACTTTGCGGAAGTTCTGCATGTCTGCCTCTAAGCGTGAAGCCGTCAGCAGTTTCCGTTCGGCTTTCATCTCTTCCAGAATCTGCTTCTGCTCCATCTCCGTCGCCCCTTCGAGCCGTTCGGTCAGTGCCTGCTGAGAGAAACCTTCGCGATAGATGCGGTCCACACTATCCGTCACAAAGCGGAAATCCTTGGCTGCCAAGATTGTATGTGCAGGCAAGAAGCTCATAAACGACACCTGTTCCGAAGTCAGTTGAGCCAGTTCGGGTACGATCTCCACCGTTTCGCGACGCTCCCGTGAGAGCTGGCTCTCCACTTCAAACGTGCGTATGGAGTCAATTTCATCCCCGAAGAAGTCGAGTCGAAAAGGATATTCGTGGCTGTATGAATAGATGTCCAGAATACTGCCGCGAAGAGCAAACTGCCCCGGCTCATAGACATAATCTACCTCATGGAAACCGAAATCGCGTAGCGTCTGCTCCAGTTCGGTCACATTCTTCGTCTCTCCCGTCCGCAACTGCATAGACCGCTCATCAAGCTTTCGCTTCGAGACCACCAGTTCCGAAAGGGCATCCGGATAAGTCACGATGTAAAGAGCCTCCCCCTTGCCCCCTCCCATAGAGGGGGTATTTGAAAGCCGTGCCAGCACTTCCGTGCGCAGAATCTCGTTAGCCGCATCACGCTGCCCGTATTTCACCTGCCGCCGATAACTTGACGGGAAGAACAGCACCGTTGGTCCTTCCCCCTTGCCGCCGTAGGCTTCCCCCTCTCCCTTCGGGGAGGGGGATAGGGGGTGGGGCTTTGTCTCCAACATCTGTTCCATATCCTGATAGAAATAGCCAGCCTCGTCTGCATCGGACAGGATAAAGAGTATAGTCTGTGGAGTGCGGCGTGTCACCGAGGCAAAGAGCACTGCTGCGGCAGAGGCCGTGAGACCCTCCACGAAAATGCTTCTCATCGAAACATTCCCGAGTGCTTTTGCCAGCGCAGCCGACTGTGGCGAACGGGCATAAAGGTCTATCAGTTCTTCAATTTTCAAAATAGACTACAAAGATACGCATAAGCGAGCAAAACTGCAAATAAAACTCGTTTTAATTTGCTTTTTCGAGCGAAAGTATCTTCGGCCGAAGGTCAAAGATACGCATAAGCGAGCAAAACTGCAAATAAAACCGAATATTTTTGTTTTTATTATTCTCATAATGCGACAGATGCCCCCTTTCATAAACATGGATTTCTGCACTTTATTGCTAAAGACACACAAGCTTTGTCCTAAGATTTCATTTATTTCATTATTTCTTTGATTAACCGAAACAATTATTCCAATTATTCGGAAAAAAAATGTATCTTTGCAGAGATTCACTACAAATCATTCACATAACACCTACAATCCCGTGGACGAACAGAAATAAGAGCCAAGATTACTATAATAAATAGAAAAACTATGAAAACAAAACTGATTTATGCCATCATGGCCGTCATGGCCATGACAGTCCTAAGCAGTTGTGAGGATGAGGACCTGGAGAAGGTTTACGATGAAAAGATCTCACTCGACTCACCGTTCCTCTTTTCTGAGGGCTATCAAGACACCATCGTCGTTGCCTACGACCTGCCCACACCCATCACCGACTGGCTGAGCATGGTGAAAGACGAGACGAAGGTGTGCAAACTGAGCATCCCCGGCACTCACGACACCATGACTGGCATGGGATTCTACCAACCCTTGTTGAAATATGTGTTCGACATGACGGCTATCAGCCAAGTATCAACGCTTGAGGAACAGATGGCCTGCGGTATGCGGTTCTTCGACATACGTCCCGTGGTCAGTATCGACACATTAGCCACTGACCCGGCAGAGAAGCAAATTCTGCGTCTGGCACACGGTATCAGCGAGATTGACGTGACTTTCGAGGAGACCATCGACCAGTTGCAACGCTATCTGAAAGCCCACCCGTCGGAGTTCTTCATTGCCAAATTGCAAGCAGACAACGGTATGGAGAACCAAAACAATTGGACGGTGCTGCTCAACAAAGTACTGAGCAAACAGAAGTACCAAGGACTGTTCGTCGATAACTGGCGCCCGGACATCACCGTAGGTGAGATGCGCGGCAAGATTCTGTGGCTGAGCCGCTACGACCTGCGTCCGCTGAACGACCTCTTCCACTACCCCATCGTCTATTGCGACTGGCCTGACGAGGATCCCGACATTGAAGAAAATCTCAACCCGCAAGCCCAGCGCAACTGTGCCATGTATAACATGAACGACGCTACGGTGAAGGCCACCCTCTACAAGCAAGACTACTACAAGACCACCACCGAGCAGCGGATGAAGAATAAGCAAAAGACTGTTATCGACATGATGCACAGTGCACGTGAGGCTACCGCCACGGACGATAACATCTGGATTGTCAACCATTGTTCGGCCTATACAGAGGTGTCGCCTCGCGGATACATCACCAATGCCGCCAACCTGCACCCGCTTGTCGTCGCTGACCTACAGAAGTACGAGGGCACCGTGGGCATCATGCCGATGGATATGGCCTGCCACGACTACGTACACTGTATTATCAACGGTGGTACGCCCTACACCAGCGACTACCTTTACGGTTTCCACCCGATGAGCCAGTCGCTCACCCACCTGCTTATCAAGTCAAACAAACCATACTTCAAATAAAACACTGGCGATAAAGATATGAAACAAGATATCCACAGACTCTTCATCCTCTTCACGATAATGCTTACGGCTATAGGAGCCAAGGCCCAAAATACCGACAAACTCCATGCCGAGGACGGTCTGCTGAACCACCTCTCTGTGGGTCTGACGACAGGACTGACTGGTGCAGGCATCGATGTAGTCATGCCTGTCCACAAGATAGTGACCGTAAGAGCAGGCTTTACCGGATGGAACGTAGGCGACATCAAGTTCAAGGCTATCAACACCGCCACGGAAATCACCGAGATGCAGATGGTGGAAGCAGATGCCGTGAAACGTTCACAAATGACAGACAAAGTGGAACTGGCTGCCGAGCCCAACTTCTGGAACTTCTTCCTGCTGGGCGAGGTGCATCCTTTCCAGAACCAGCCATTCTACTTCTCTGCAGGCCTGTTCGTAGGAAGTCAGAACTTCATCCACTTCCGCAACACCAACGAAGGTGCCCTGGAGTTTCTCTATTATGCCAACCAGTTAGTGGAAGACTACAACAAAGTTTTCCGTACTAACTATCCCCCAATCGGACTGAAGTTCGGCGACTACGTGTTCACGGCCGATGAGCATGGCAACATCGACGTGCGCATGAAGACCAATGCCGTGAAACCTTATATCGGCATCGGCTTTGGCCAGCATCTCGCCAAGAAGCATCGTGTCAGCCTGGCCGTTGATGCAGGCCTTCTGTTCTGGGGCACTCCGAAATTCGTTCTTAACAACGATACGGAGATCAAGTCGTCGGGCAAGAATTCAGGTATCACCGGTGCCCTTTCATGGCTGAAAGCATGGCCCAACCTTCAAATACGAGTAGCCTACAAAATCTTTTAGCTCTACATTATATGAGTATGATGAGCATTAGGCAGAACCATCCGGGTAAACAGCAAGACAGACCGCAATGACAAGAAATCTCAGACTGGCCCTAGTCCTGAAGCGGGCGGCATGGATGCCGTCGTGGAAAGGACTTTTCACGATGTCACTGTTTGCAGTGATGTGGGGGCAGAGTCTGCCCTTGTCGGCGCAGGGCCTCATCCATCGTCTTGATAGTTTGCTGGCCGCAAGATACCGCAAAGGCAATATCGATACAGCTTACGTGGTGCGACCACGGACCAACTGGACCATCAAGGCGCGGTTCAATGTGTCGGGCTCTGACATACAGACCGAGGGTCACGACCAAGGGAATTATTTCAAGTCGGAGATTGAGGCCGACAGGAAGGCAACGCTCAGCCTGGGCGTCAGCTACCTTGGCATCTCGCTCAGTGCTTCCCTAAACCCCGACAAACTGTTAGGCAGGTATCACGACTACGAACTGAACCTCAACTGCTACGGCCGTCGATTCGGTTTCGATGTCGCCTATCAGGATGCCAAGAACTTCACGGGCTGGTACGATCAGGAAGGCATAGAGCGCATCGAATTGCCCGATGAAATGCTGAAGGTGCAAACGCTCAACATGAATGCCTACTATGTGTTCAACCACCGCCGGTTCTCCTATCCCGCCGCCTTCTCGCAGAGCTACATCCAGCGTCGCTCTGCCGGCAGTTTCCTACTGGCCGCCTCGGGCATGAAGCAGAACGCCACACTCGATTGGGAGGATGGGATCAAGCTGAAGATAACCGAAATCAGCCTCGGTGCAGGCTATGGCTACAACTACGTGCCGGGCAAAGGCTGGCTGCTCCACATCTCTGCCCTACCCACATTCATCGTTTACAGCCATACCTCCATGTCGTTCGGCGATGACCGTGTGCCCTTGCACTATCAGTTTCCCGAAGTCATCATCACTGGCCGCGGAGCCGTGGTGCGCCAGTGGGCCAACAAGTTCTTAGGCCTTTCAATGGTGTATAACTTCTCCAACATCGGCAACGCGAAAGACCTCGCCGTGTATAACAGCAAATGGCTCATCCGCACCTTCTTCGGCCTGCGGATATAGAACAGAAGCATAAACAACGTAATAACATAAGCCAGAGTCCTTCTCAACGGTATTCCCTAGGACAAGTTCAACAAGGCATAGTCCCTGTATTCCGCGAACTACACCGCATAGGATTATTTCGTTTTGAGGGTGCACGGGTGCCACATCCCCTTTGTATAAAGGCCGTGCACCCTCCTTGGGAGGGTATCACGGGTGCCACAAGGGTGCCACGCTTTTCACAAATTATCTAGAGAATTTTCTCCAAACCATCATCCGACGACGTGCAAACTATCATCGGAAGCGAGAAATTCTCTAGAGAATTTTCACCCCTTATGATTCCCTTGACCCTAAAGATAGTTTATTCCTAACTCGGAGTGGATGGAGTACGCATAGAATAATAATAAAACTCCCTCCCTAAACAGGGAATTTATGGAATAGCGAGAGCAATGTTAAGTTTACTTAGGCATTGCCGAGTCATGACATAAATCGCCGAAAGGCAAAGGCTGGGGTGGGTCTCTTTCCTTCAGGCAAAGGCTGGGGTGGGTCTCCGGTTTGGGGTGGCACCCTTGTGGCACCCGTGACACCCTCCCGAACAGGGTGCCAGCCCTTTATACAAAGGCGATGTGGCACCCGTGCACCCTCAAACACAAAATCTCGCGCGCACGCGAGAACAGACAAGTTATTTTAGATCAGTTTCTTCTAGGGACGGATCAAATTCATCAGTTCCTTGCTAATGGGAATCTCACGTATAGAGTTTTTTGTCTTAGGCGTACCTATAACAAGTCCCGTACGTCTTTTTCCATCTTCGATGATGTAGATTCGTTCAATAGCTCTATTCACATGGATGGTTTCTATCCCCACGTCTATATCGCTCCACTTCAAGGCACACACCTTATCTATACGCATTCCCACACTCAGGCATATGTAGATACCGAGGTTACGGAAGATGAAGTTGTCGGTGACGTTCTGCAACGTGCGTTTCATAGCGAGCGATACAAATCACAACCATGAGGATATCATAGAGAACATCGAGGTGTTTGATGTGACCTGCATGCGTAAGTTGGAGTGAATGTTTTTCTTTAATAATTTTCATAGGCTAAAGATTAATATGTTTTGTTATGGTTTGTTTAATTATTTAAGTAGTTTGATACAAGATAAGTGATTATGGCATAGGCCGTGAGGTTTCGGCCATAAGGAAAGACGCCTGGCTCGTGATGAGTCGGGCGTCTTTTTTCGTGATGTCGTGATGTCGTTATAACGTTTTGACGTTATTTTTTCTTGGATTTGTTTGGAGGTTTGGGATTTTTTTGTAATTTTGCAAACAAAGATGCAATGTAGGAGGCATTTCTCATGTCGGCATCGCAAGATGTGCAGGCTTCGGAATGACCATTTGCATCTTTTCTTGTTATATGAATCTCATATTGTAGATAAGTTCGCCATCTGTCAACTTACATTTGAACTCGATAGATCTTCCTTGATACTCCACAGTATAAACACTAAAAGAGAAAGCATGGTCTCGCCCAGGTTCTATAGCGTTGTCTGGTATTCTACGAGCATTGGGAAGCCAGTTTCTAAATTCGGTCGCAGTTTTTAGGATGTGCGCTAAATCGGGATTTCGTTTGTTCTTATGCGCAGTCTCCGTAAAGAACTTGTTACCTACTCCTATTGTGAAGCCATCGGCGGTTGTAACCATCGTTCTCTTTCCAGGCTGTCCATTTATAAGTGTTGTGTCGAGATTGTTTTGAGCCCATTCTACAGCAATAGATGTTACATTTCCAAATTCTTGTGCCGTAGGTCTTTGATTCTGCCTTTGTTCCTGTGCTTGACGAATTAGCCGACATGCGGCACATAGTTCATTTTCGGGTATGAAGGCGAGTTTAAATTTTCCCTTTGAAATGTCGCAGTCGCGGCATCGGCGGATGGTGTAGGGATTGTAGTCGGGGACTGTCTTCTGCTCCTTACCTGCGTTGAAATGGAAGATGCCCTTGGAATCGCTGCCTGTGGCCTGCTCTCCGAGGGACATGGCCTCATCGTGGGGCGTCTCTGGGTACTTGGACTTGCGTACCTGTACGACGGTGCAGCGGCAGTTCCAGCCGTTGGGCGGGTAGTAGGATTCCCAGAAGGGGTCTGTGATGGGGAGCGTGACGCGGTCGAGCGCTGCATGTTCCGGGCGCACCTTGTCATCATTGGCCGTTCGGTACTGGAGGTTGTAACGGTCACCATCCTCTGCGAACTTCTCCCACTTGGCAGCCATCGAAGCTGATGCCTGTACGAAGTTGTACTCAGCACGGAGGTAGTTTTGGTTGTAGGTCTGGTCAATCTTCTGAACGTCGTTTAAAAAGCGTTAGAAAGGCTTTCTATTGCCGTTTTCATCCAGGAGTGACGGGAAGGCCTCATTGAGCTCGTGGAAGGTCTTGATGCCTGAGAAGATGTAGTCGGACCGCTGGAGGCGGGAGCGCATGAGATCGGACATGGGTACCTGGGTAAAGGTAGCATCCAGCGCTTCGGCATGGGCGCTGATGAAATCCTGTGCGGGCTTCTCTGCAAGGATGTCGATACGCAGGGATGAGCCCTTTTCATTGAAGAGGGCTTTCATCATGCCTTTGAAGAGGGATGAGAGCTTCTGGGTGATTTTGTCTTTGTCGAATGTTGCAATTGAATCGCAACTTAAGGGACGGGACATGAGGTTGCGGCTAGCCGCAACATACGGAGAAGAAGACGGTGGCTATTCAAAGAGATTGTGATGGCGAACGTTTGGGTCATTGAAATCGACATCATGCCACAGCCAGCCACAGATGAAGGTCAGCATAAACACCGCTATCGCGGAAATCACCATTCCCCAGACAGTGAACTTCGTCCACCCTACAAAACATGCAATGCAGAAAGCCAGAAAGGCGATCAGCGCTATCGCAAAGAGGGAATAGAAAATTTTCTTCATCATAACGGTATTTCTCTTTATTTGCTACAAAGATACGAAAAGAATTTGAAACATCTACTTGCGTTTCATCAGTTTGTCTTCTGGATCCACATACTTCTGTGGAGAGAGCACGAGAAAGACTACGGCTGCAAGCCCAAGCATCACTGCCCAAAAGAACATGGCCTTGTGAAGCCCGGTTAAACAACATGCCAATGAGGCAATGAGCGAAACAGGCATCGCCCAGAATGCCGCGACACAGGCTTTTCCTCTTAAATTTAGTTCTTTCATATCAGAGTAAGATGTAAATCTGCTGCAAAGATAATAATAAAAATGAAAAATAAAGTAAGTTTTCAGTTAGAAATTGAGGCTGTTGGCGATCAAAACGTCAGACGGATAACGGCTGATGCCAAGGAACTTGGTCGTATGGTTAAAGAAGTCACTGACGAACTGGGGAAGCTTAACACCAAATTGCTGGACAATATAAACAATATTTTGTAAAGCAAGTGCATTCTTCACACGAAATTGATAAAAAAGATATAAAAACGCGATTAATCCATTTATACTGCTTTCACATATGGATTCTTTTCAGATGTTTCCAAAATGGAAACAACTGTCTCTGATGGAAAAAGAAAAATATCTTTCGACTGGTAATGGTAGAATTTATCTGAAAATAGAAGCGGAAAAGTTTGCGGCCAAAGAAAAAAATGCCTACCTTTGCGTTCAGAAATATATTTCAACGTATGAACGCAAGCGACAGCATCGTTATCATTCCCACCTACAACGAGAAGGAGAACATAGAGAAGATTATCCGGGCCGTGTTCGGACTGGAAAAGAAGTTTCATATCCTGGTCATTGACGACGGTTCACCCGACGGCACGGCGCAGATCGTGAAAGGACTGATGGACAGGGAGTTCGGCGACAGGCTGTTCTTGATGGAAAGGAGCGGCAAACTGGGGCTGGGCACGGCTTATATTGCCGGATTCAAATGGGCGCTGGAGCGCGACTATGAATATGTCTTCGAAATGGATGCTGACTTCAGCCACGATCCCAACGACTTGCCCCGGCTCTACAGCGCCTGCGCCGATGAAGGCTACGACCTTGCCATCGGTTCGCGTTATATCTCGGGCGTGAATGTGGTGAACTGGCCGATAGGTCGCGTGCTGATGAGCTATTTTGCATCAAAGTATGTGCGCTTCGTGACTGGCTTTGATGTTCACGATACAACGGCAGGCTTTAAATGCTACAAGCGCCGCGTGCTGCAGACCATCGAACTGGACAAGATTCGTTTCAAGGGTTATGCCTTCCAGATAGAGATGAAATACACGGCCTACAAGATTGGCTTCAAGATCAAGGAGGTGCCCGTCATCTTCGTGAACCGCCGCGAAGGAACCAGCAAGATGAGCGGCGGCATCTTCAGCGAGGCTTTCTTCGGCGTGATGCGCCTGCGCTGGGACGGATGGTTCAGGAAATATCCGACCCCTCTCTAACTCCCCCGAGGGGGAGAACCTATTTCCCCGCTTAGAAAGCCTCCCCTCGGGGAGGTTGGAGGGGGTCGGGGGTTCTTTTTATTTAGAATTATGACTACTTTATTATATAGGATATATCAGTTGTTTATAGCCATTCCGCTGATTGTGATTGCCACGATACTGACGGCCATCACGGTGAGCGTGGGTACGGCCATCGGCAATCCGCACTTCTGGGGTTATTATCCCGGACAGTGGTGGGGAGCTTTCATCTGCCGCATCCTACTGCTGCCCGTCAAGGTGGAGGGACGCGAAAACCTACAGGAAGGTCAGTCGTATGTGTTTGTGGCCAACCATCAGGGAGCTTTCGACATCTTCCTCGTCTTCGGATTCCTGCACCGCAACTTCAAATGGATGATGAAATATCAGATAGGTAAGATTCCGTTTGTGGGCTATGCCTGCCGCAAGAGTCACCAGATATTCATCGACAAACGGGGAGCCAAGAAGATAAAGGCCAGCTACGATCAGGCACGGGAGATACTGAAAGACGGTATCTCGCTGACCGTGTTCCCCGAAGGAGCCCGCTCGTTCACGGGACACATGGGCAACTTCCGCCGTGGGGCTTTTATGCTGGCTGATGAACTGCAGTTGCCCGTAGTGCCGCTGACCATCAATGGCAGCATCAACGTGATGCCTCGCACGCGCGACTGGCACTTCGCTATCTGGCATCCGCTAAGTCTAACCATCCACAAGCCCATCCCTCCCATTGGTCAGGGACCCGAGAACGTGAAGCACGCGATGGATGAGAGTTATCAGACCATCATGTCGGCACTGCCCCCGGAACTGCAGGGATATGAGGAGAATCCGGATCAATAAAGGAAGCCTCTCCCCCTACCCCTCCCCCGTAGGGAGGGGAGAATAGACAAATACAAAAAGCACCTCATGGAGAGGTGCTTTTTTGTGTGTTCTGCACTGGGTTCGAACCAGTGACCTCCGCCCTGTCAAGGCGGCGCTCTAAACCAGCTGAGCTAGCAGAACGAGTGGTTTAGGGTTGCAAAGGTAAGGCAAAAGAATGACATTCCCAAACAAATAGTCAACTTTTAACAAAAAACTAACGGTTGCGGAGTGTGATGACCACAATCTCGGGAATCACGCCGAAACGGAAAGGAACGAGACCGCCCAAACCTGTGCTGACCAGCAGAGCGCGCTTATTCTCCTGATAATGACCGCCATACTCATCATACGTCAAAGCCACGGGAGTCCATCCGAAGAGTTCCAACTGTCCGCCGTGGGTATGTCCGCTGAGCGTTAGCTGTGCTTCCGTCTTAGGAAGAATGGTTCGCCTCCAGGCCGTAGGATCATGTTGGAGCATCACGACAAAGGCATCTTTGGGAATGCCGGCCATCGTCTTCTGCAGGTCGCTTCGGGTCTGTTCGGGCTTCTTGCTTTCGTTTTCCATGCCAGCAAAGAAGATTTTCTCTCCATTCCTCTTCACGTTCACATTCTCATTGAGCAGCAGGCGCCAACCCATGTCATGCTGTTTCTGCTTCATCTTCGCCTCATTGAGGGCAGACGTGGCAAAATCGGCATTCAGATAGAAGGAATAGTCGTGATTGCCAAGAATACTGAGCACTCCGTCTTTTGCCTTCAACTGGCTGAGGATGGGCATCGCAGCATCCAACTCGTCGGGCTGAATGTTCTGCAGGTCACCTGTGAAGATAATCATATCGGGCTTTTGGGCGTTGATGCTGTCAACGGCTTTCTTGAGTAAACTCTTAGGGATACTCCCCACATGTGCATCCGTGAACTGCACGATGCGGTAGCCATCGAACGACTTCGGAAGTTCCTTCGAGACAAATTCTTCCTGACGTACGGTGAATCGCCGAGGACCGATGAAAAAGCCGTAGATTGCCACATAGAGCAAAAAAAGCGACAGGAAAAAGCCTATCAGATTGCCATAGTTGCGACGGGAATGAACCATCCGGCAATAACCGAGTCCGATGGCCGAACAGATTGCATAGACAGCCTTGGGCACGACCAGAATGCTTAACAGCAGGAGATAGACAAAGAGAATGCGGCTATCCGTGGGGGCAAACGTTCTCTGCAATGCCATCCAGAAGGTGAAAAGCAGCATCAATGCCGAAGGGATCCACCAAAGGATGCGCTTTGTGCGGGTGAAATCCTTGCGCCGACACATATAATGACGGTAAATATAGAAATCCGGCAATAGGATGAGAATCAACAGTATGGGGAGGATTTTTAAAATCATAGAGTCGGGAATTAGGAGTTACGAGTTTTTCAAAAGACTGTTAGCAAGAAAACGGCGCATCAGTTCCACGGGAACGCCACGACGGCGGGCATAGTCGCGAAGCTGGTCTTCGCCAATCTTTCCCAAATCGAAATAGCGGGCCTTGGGATGAGCAAACATAAAACCACACACCGAGGCATGGGGCGTCATCATTCCGCTCTCCGTCAGGCGGATGCCCACCTGTTTCATATCCAGCAAATCGGAAAGGATGAAGTTGATGCTGGTATCGGGCAGAGAGGGATAACCTACGGCAGGACGGATTCCCTGAAAGGCTTCAATATGGAGTTGCTGTATAGAAAGACGTTCATCGGGAGCATATCCCCAATAGCGGATGCGCACTTCCTGATGCATCTTCTCGGCCGTGGCCTCAGCAAGCCGGTCGGCTACGGTCTGCACCAACATCTTGCGATAAGGATCACTACTGGAAAAGTCGTGCTCCAAAGCACTATCTACGGTAGTGGCAAAAACGCCCACTTCATCTTGCTTGCCGGAAGCGAGCGGACACACGAAATCAGCCAGACACAGACAAGGCTGCCCCTTACGGGAAGGCCTCTGCTGACGGAGCATCGGAATACGCACTTCTCCCAGCAGGAGGTCATCGCCATCACTATTGGCAACGAAGATTCCGAAGAGGGCATGCGTCTGATAGGAGCCATCGAGTTCATCCAGCAGAGCAGAGGCATCCTTGCGAATTTTCCTACGCTCATCAACGCCTTTGCTGCCCACGCCCCAGGCGTAGTCAAAATAAGGCCAGTTGATATAGGGAGCCACATCGCGTACCTTATATACTATATGCTGGACTTCGTTGATCATCACATTCTGAATTGGATAGCTTCTCCGCGGACATTCCCGTCGAAACCGTCAGGACTCAACAGATGATGACCATTGCAGAACACATCGCGCACCTGCCACTGGTATTCATGGCCCATCATCGGACTCCACTTACACTTGCTCTGTATCACATCTTCCGTAACCTGCCAGGGTTCGCCCTTTTTCACGATGACGATATCAGCCTTATAGCCTGGACGCAGATAGCCTCGCTCTGAAACTTCGAAAAGTCGGGCGGGGTTATGACACATCAGTTCCACCAGCCTCTCCAATGGCAGGACGCCCTCGTCAACCAGTTCCAGCATCGTGACCAATGAGAACTGAATCATCGGCATACCTGAAACGGCCTTGGCTGCCCCACCCTGCTTTTCTTCCAGCAAATGAGGAGCATGATCGGTTCCAATGACGGATACATGGCCGTCGGTGAGTCCTTGCCGCAGCGCATAGCAATCGCGGAAGTTCTTGATGGCAGGATTCACCTTGATCTGCGAGCCTAAACGATCATAGTCAACCAGCGAGAAATAAAGATGGCCTACAGTGGCTTCAGCGGTTATCCTTGAGGTAAAGGGGGCAAACATCTCCAGTTCGGCGGCTGTCGTCACATGGGCCACATGCAAACGGGCATCGTGGCGGATGGCCAGTTCGATTGCTTTCATTGTGGATTCCAGACAGGCCTCCTCACTACGGATCAGCGGATGAGTCCAAATACCGGGATCATCGCCATAGAGCTTCTTGAATTCCGCCATATTCCGATTGATAATGCCCGTGTCCTCACAATGAGCCATGACAGGAAACGGATCGGCATTGGCAAAGATATGATTGAGCGCCTCATCGCGGTCAACAAGCATATTGCCCGTGCTGCTGCCCATGAAAAGCTTGATGCCGGGAATGCGGTGAGGATCGAGTTTACGGAATAAGCCGTAGTTATCATTGGTGGCACCGAAGAAGAACGAATAGTTCACGTGGCTCTTCTGCGCGCCTAAAAGGAACTTATCTTCGAGGGCCTCCAGCGTGGTGGTCTGCGGCACGGTGTTGGGCATATCGAAATAGCTGGTCACACCGCCATAGGCCGCAGCGCGGCTCTCACTCTCGATATCAGCCTTGTGCGTCAGGCCGGGCTCACGGAAATGCACATGGTCATCGATGACTCCAGGCAATACAAAGCACCCAGCAGCATCGACCACATGGTCAGAGCTGCTGGGTGTATAGTTACCTTCTACGATTTCTGCAATACGGTCGCCCTGTATGACGACGGCCCCAAAGAACCTCCGCCCTTCGTTGACGATGGTTGCATTGGTTATAGTTGTTTTCATTTTATCAAACTGTCAATGGGAGCAGCCATCTGGTTAGGAGTGGGTGCCGACGGCAGAGGGGGCATCTGCTGGGCAGGAGCCACCTGATCAGCCGTTCCGTTCATGATAGCCTCGTTCTGCTTGGCTTTCTCATAATAGTCCTTCACGTAGGCGTCGTTCTTGAAGTTGTCGGTGGCCTTGCTCATAAGCGCCTCTATCCATGGAGTCAGTTCGGGATAGGGATAGCCGGCTGTCAACATAAAGAATACGCCCGGCCCCAGCACGTTGTCGAAGTTGTCTTCGATGAAGGTGGTCTGCAGTTCATCTTTCTTCTTGGCAATCTCCATAGCCTCCTGATTCAGGCGGGCATTGACCACATTCTCGTCCTCGCCGTCCATGATGGCCTGACTCTGCTTGTGGCCCAGGTCAACGACCTGATTGTCCAGCTGATTGTATTCCTCAATGAACTTGAACAGCTTCTCGTTGAGCGCCGTTCCGCTGACGCTCTGCTGCGTGTTGTCGATTCTCACGGTGATGTCGCCATTTTCAAGCACAACAGGCATCACGCTCTTATCGTCCATAAACAAAGTCGTCATCTTCGTACTATCCACCGTGCCCTGGAAATGGAACTGCCCATGAACCACCTCGCAGGAGTCCACGTTCTTCAGTTCGCCATTATTGTAAACCTTCAGGTAAAGCATACGTCCATCCAGCATCGAGACGTTGCTCGAGCCCTGGATGTTATAAGAATTGGCACACGATGTAAGGGCGGCCAAGGTTACTAGTGTATAGAGTACTTTATTCATAACGATCTTGCGGTCGATTCTAAAATCTGCCACAAATGTACAACGTATTATTGAGGAAAGGAAAAATTTTTATGCAATTTAAAACAAAAGCCTCAACTTTTATAGTTTTTTTGCCTCTTTGGCGAGTTCGTTGGAGATTCTGTGCATGGTATAGAGTTCCAACAGGGCTGCCACGAAAAGCACCAAAACCCAATTATTATGGACTACATACTGGGCATAATAGACCATTCCCTGCATACCGTATTTCTGGAACAAAGGCATCAGGAAGTTGAAATTCTGTTCCAGAAGCAGCAGGCCAGACACGATGAAAAGCACATCGGCCAGCGTCATGATACGGCGCAGACGGCGAATCACCACGTCGCGCCCTTCATAGGTCTGCAGCATCTGCATTCCACCGAAACAGACAGCGCCCAGAAGAAACAGACAGGCTGCCACCTTCATCACACCAAAGAAATTGAGGGCCACGCCCACCACCATCAAGGCGCCACCGGCCAGAAAGATAAAATTCTGAATACTATTTAGTTGTTTCATCAGTAGTTGTGGGAAGTTCGTCGCTCAACACGAAGATATCTTCATCGTCGGCTTTCATGAAATAACGTTCGCGCGCAATCTTGGTAATGGCATTGGGATTCATGCGGATTTCCTTCAGCTTGGCCTGATCGCTGGCATACTGGTCGTTATATTTGGCTATCTGCTCCTTGAGATCACGAATCTGCATCTCCAGCTTCACACGCTTCATCACGCTGTTCTCATCAAGGAAACAGGTGATAAGCAAGCCAATGATGATGACCAGCCAATACTTATTGTGGCTGATGAAACTCCACACAAGGTTTGAACGACTCATTCCAATCCAATTATTAACAATTAATAATGATAAATCTCGATGCAAAGATACTATTTTTTGCAAAATAAACACTATCTTTGCACAAACTTTTTTAGAATATTATGAAAGAATATATTGTTTCGGCCCGGAAGTACCGTCCCATGACGTTTGATTCCGTGGTGGGACAGTCTTCGCTGACCACCACGCTGAAAAACGCCGTGAAAAGCGGGAAACTGGCGCATGCCTATCTTTTCTGCGGCCCGCGAGGTGTAGGAAAGACCACCTGCGCCCGCATTTTTGCCAAAGCCATCAACTGCGAACATCCCACCCCCGACGGGGATGCCTGCAACGAATGCGAGAGTTGCAAGGCATTTCAGGAGCAACGCTCTTATAATATGTTTGAGCTCGATGCTGCTTCCAACAATGGCGTGGAGCAGATAAAGACGCTGATGGAGCAGACACGCATTCCGCCACAGGTGGGACGCTACAAGGTATTCATCATCGACGAGGTGCACATGCTCTCCACATCGGCCTTCAATGCTTTCCTCAAGACGCTTGAGGAACCGCCCGCACACGTCATCTTCATCCTCGCCACCACGGAGAAACATAAGATTCTGCCCACCATCATCTCCCGATGCCAAATCTACGACTTCGAGCGGATGACCGTGCCCAATATCATCAACCACCTGAAAATGGTGGCCGAACAGGAGCAGATCACCTACGAGGAAGATGCGCTCAACGTGATAGCAGAGAAAGCCGACGGCGGCATGCGCGATGCCCTCTCCATCTTCGACCAGGCAGCATCTTTCTGTCAGGGGAACATTACCTATCAGAAGGTGATAGAAGACCTGAACGTGCTCGATTCGGAGAACTATTTCAACATCATCGACCTTTCCATGGAGAACAAGGTCAGCGAAGTGATGGTGCTGCTCAACAATATCATTTCAAAAGGATTCGACGGCGGTCATCTCATCAACGGACTGGCCCAACACGTACGCAACGTGCTGATGGCCAAGGACGAGCAGACGCTGCCCCTGCTGGAAGTGAGTCAGCGGCAGGCTGAGAGATATAAGGAGCAGGCCAAGAAATGCCCGGCCCGCTTCCTGTATCAGGCCTTGAAACTGATGAACCAATGCGACCTGGGTTACCGCCAAAGCAGCAATAAGCGCCTGCTCGTGGAACTCACACTCATCGAGATAGCCCAAATCACACAGGAAGAAGACACACCTGCCGCGGGGCGTAGCCCCAGAAGATTAAAATCCCTGTTTCAGAAACTTGTCAGGAATGTTCAGCAACAGAAGACAGTCCAGCAGGTGGCTGCCGCTGAACCCAAACCCTTACATACCGCAAGAGTCAGTGCCCAGCAGAATAGTCCCAAAGACCCACAGACTGACTCACGCCCCGCTACGCCCAAACTCAAACTTGGCAGTCTGGGCATGAGCTTTGCCAACCTCAGAAAAGGTGCCGAAAAGACTCCCGTTAAGGAAACAAAAGACACCGAGCCAACCAACAATGAGCAGCAGCAATTCACCGAAGAGGAAATGATTGCACAATGGGTGGCCATGTGCCAGCGTATGCCCCAGCAAATGGCGGGCATCGCAGCACGCATGCGCAACATGCGTCCACAAATCACAAGCTATCCCCACATCCTTGCCACAGTAGATAATCAGATACTGCTCGACCAGATGAATGCCATCCGAGGCCGCATCCGCAGCACGCTGGCGCTGGCTCTCCATAACGACGACATCACTCTTGAGCTCCAACTGGCTCAAGAGAACGAAGTGACCAAGATACTCTCACGCAAAGAACTCTTCGAAGAAATAAGCACAAAAAACCCCGCAATCAGCAAACTGCGGGGCCTATTGGATCTCGAACTGGCGTAACGATATCAGATGATATTGATACCCAGACTCTTACATTCCTCTACCATTTCCTCAGGCCAGATACTTGCCTGAATCTCGCCGAGGTGTGCCTTATGGAGTAACACCATACAGAGGCGGCTCTGGCCTATACCGCCACCAATGCTCAGAGGCAGCTCGTCATTCAGCAGCTTCTGATGGAAATAGAGCTGGCTGCGTTCTTCCTTGCCCGTCAGCTGCAGCTGACGCAGCAGACTTTCCTTATCCACACGGATACCCATGGAAGACAATTCTACCGAACGGCCCAAGATGGGATACCATATCAGGATGTCACCATTCAACCCCAAGAAACCGTCAGCGTTAGGTGTCGTCCAGTCGTCATAGTCGGGTGCACGTCCGTCATGCGGTTCGCCATTCGACAACTTTCCACCTATACCTATTATAAAGACGGCTCCATAAGCCTTCGCAATCAAGTCCTCACGTTCCTTGACGGTCTTGTCAGGATACATGCGCAGCAATTCCTCGGCATGGATGAAATGAATCTCCTGAGGCAGGAAAGGCTTCAGCTTGCAGTAACGCTCACAAACGAGGAACTCCGTGCGCAGGATAGAAGCGTAAATCCGCTCCACGATGTCCTTCAGACACTTCAGCGTACGATCTTCCTTTCGGATTACAGCCTCCCAGTCCCACTGGTCCACGTAGAGCGAATGCAGGTTGTCCAGCTCCTCGTCGGCACGGATAGCATTCATATCTGTATAGATGCCGTAGCCTGGCTCCACATGATATTCGGCCAGCGTCAGTCTCTTCCATTTAGCCAGCGAATGAACCACTTCAGCCTGCTGGTCGCCCAAATCCTTTATGGGGAAGGTCACCGGACGCTCTACCCCATTCAAGTCATCATTGATGCCAAGGCCTTTCAGCACAAACAGCGGAGCCGTCACACGACTCAGCCGCAGTTCCGTGCTCAGGTTCTGCTGGAAGAATTCCTTAATCAGTTTAATGCCCTGCTCCGTCTGTTTCATGTTCAGCTCAGACTGGTAACCTATGGGCTGTAGAATCTTACTCATTATATCCTATTGTTTTAATGTATCATCCACGAAAAAAGAAGTCCAAACTTTCTCTTTCGGAGTGCAAAGGTACACATTTATTATTAATATGCAAGCATTTTTGGCGAAAATTACGCAATTTGCTCATGAAATTTGACATTTCCTTTCAATATGCACAATCAAACATTCTTAAAATATGGCACGGATTATTTGGTAGTCACAAATAAAATGTTTACCTTTGCACCGCTTATGGTCCCGTAGCTTAGCTGAATAGAGCGTCAGATTCCGGTTCTGAAGGTCTTGGGTTTGAATCCCAACGGGATCACGAAGGAAAAAGGGGAATTGAATATGAAAGCTTGCTTTCAATTATTCGATTTCCCTTTTTACTTTGTAGGATGGCAGGCGCCAGCCTACAGGGATATGCAATCCCAACGGAATCACACTCACCCCCTACTGCCGATGAATAGGAAGAACATGGAGATAAGCACCAAAAGAAGGTCAACGACCTTCGATTTGAGGTTCTTCTCGTGGAAGACCATCGCACCGAACAGGAAACTGACAACTACGGAACCACGGCGCACCATCGAGACAATGGAAATCATGGCACCCTCAAGGCCGAGGGCATAGAAGTAAGCGAAGTCGGCTGCCGAAAGGAACAGCGAGATGAGGATGATGCACCAGTCCCATCGGAATGGCGTAGTCTTCTTGTGGGTGGGCCACCAGAGGAGGAAGAGCATCAAGAACATCATGAAAAACTGGTAGATATTGTACCACGACTGCACGGCAAGTTTGTCCAGTCCCACACCGCCATTTCCCGGCGATGCCATGAGAAACTTGTCATACAATCCGGAGATAGCCCCCAACACGTTGGCGAGCACCACGAAGACGATCCATTTGTTATGCTTGAAGTCGATACCCTCCTTCTTGCTGGAGCGTGAGAGCATCCACAAGCCTATCATGGCGATGATGACACCTGTCCACTGCCACACGTTCAGCTTTTCCGAAAAAAAGGTCAAAGCACCGATGAGCACCATCACGGGGCGTGTTGCATTGATCGGTCCCACAATCGTGATGGGCAGATGCTTCAGCCCGAAATACGCCAGAAGCCAGCTGCTCAGCACGATGACGGCTTTCAGCAGGATATACCGATGCTCTGCCCAGCCATATTGGTGGGTGTAGAAGAGGCTATCCTCCGGGATGTGCCCTTGTGCCGAGAGAATGATGAACGGCAGAAAGATAAGCGATGAGAACAGCGTGTTGAGTGTCAACACAGGTATGACCGCATTCTCCCGTAATGACTTCTTCTTGAATACGTCGTAGAAGCCGAGGAGAGCGGCAGACAGGAATGCTAATATGAGCCACATGGATTATTTCTTCTTTTGGGGGTTCTGCATTGGTATTGCCTTGCAGTTTCGGCCTGCAAAAGTACAACTTATTTCAATAACCACCAAATCTTTTAACCAAAAATGGAAAACGGTCCGATAAGCTTCTATCTCCTTTTACCCAACCAAAGGCTCAATAATGGATCTGAGAGAGAATAGGATTCGAGTGCAATTATTGCATTTTTCCCCAAATTACCAAAATAAAATTACCTAAAAAAAATAATTTCCGTTCACTTTACCCTCTACCTCCCCTATTTTGGGGCTTTTCCGCTTTTGCTATAAATATTCCCGGAAGTGAATGGTGATGTATTCTTGGATGTATGAAAGTAGTATTATAAAGGTGTTGCAACAAATAAAAAAACTTCACCATTCGGTGTAACTCGTTTGATAACAATGGATTGTGGTGAAGGGTTTGGGGACACCCCCAACTGGAGACCCACCCCGACCTTTGCCTTTCGGCGATTTATGTCATGACTCGGCAATGCCTAAGTAAACTTAACATTGCTCTCGCTATTCCATAAATTCCCTGCTTAGGGAGGGAGCTTTACGAACGGGGCATTCGTAAGTGTGCCACTTCGACATTGTAAATGATAGAGTTACGTCTCGTAAACGATACATTTAGACTTCATATATCTTAGTCACTTGGATACTTCAGAGGGAAAAACATCATCAATTGAATGCAAATCTATAATAGATCGTACTCCAATATATCATAGATTGAGTTTCAATTTATCATATATTGAACCTCAAAATATCATAGATTGCAGACCGTTTGATTATCTTTTTCTGATGCATATATTGACGGAGGAATGATGCGCGTGCTAATCCCTAATGAATGTTAACCAGCAAACCCTTCACCGCAAATAGTTGTTACACAACAAGTTGCCTCAACAGGTGAATAGAAAAGCATGTCTGCCATTCCTTACAAACATGAACGGGGTGCACACCAACTGATGTGAACCCTGTTCATGCGTCTATCTTTGGAGATGGTGCGAGAAGTGGAATTATCAAGAGAATTAACATGAAAATCCATCCTTTGTAGCCATTCGAATTCAGAGAATAATCCACAATGATTCCAACCACTGCCGTGAGGATATAAAAGAACTGAAAAGGAGTGTTAGGAGCCAAGACAGACTTGATAAAACCTTTTTTGTCTTTTGATATCGAAATAATTCCACTAATCAGTATGATGAGTATGCTCAACCCCATCACTGCCGAAAGCGTATAGAACATCACGTCATTGGCTTCAGTCACAGGCTGTATGGCAAAAAGCAACAGAAAAACACTAAAACAATACGGGCGTATGTTAAGCCCTGGGTTCATTCTTTCCATCATCATTAATTTTGATTTACTTATCTTCTTTTCCCTTCCTTCGAATGCGCTCCCCCACATAATCGGCAGCCAACATACCGGCACCGAGTGTCAATGCAGATCCTAAGTCTACACTCACAGAGGGTCTGTCCCTCTGTGAGTGCGCCTATAGGCAAAATAGCTTCATCGAAAAAATGCAGTAGGTCCGTTTTTTCTTATTTGTCATTTACACGTTTGAAAGTAATATATACGTCAAGGTTTGGGACTTGATCTTTCTTCGCTTTTCGAAACAAGACCATCTTATCGTCTGTGAAAGACATTACTGTGTAGTAATCAACTTCATCACACTTCTCATTATAGAAAACGATATATTTGCCTTTTGCATTAACCCCGACTTTGCTTTTATCGAAAGAGTAATCGCAAGGTTCTATATCTGATATGTAGTACGGATGCTGTATGACCGATGACTTGTCTAAAACCGAGAAATAAGTGCTGTCACTATAAGAGGACATGTTAAATATCCATGTGTTTACTCTATTAGGTATTTCTTTTTTATTCCTAATTGTACGTAAAACTACATCCCACCGTGAATCATCCAGCTGGTCTGTAGATATTTGAACCTGCGCATTGCTCATGGTAGTTGCAAAAAGACTTGCTATAAACAATAGCGATTTTAATATTCTATTCATTCTCATATGTTTTATGTGAATTGAGGCCCCCGTTCACACGTTCACATAGCCGCTTCCACCTTCTCTTCCACTGCTTCTTTAATAAAAGCATTCAGCGTCAGTCCTGCCTGTCGGGCAAGAATGGCAACCTGACGATGTATGGCAGGAGTCAGCCTGACGTTTAATACGCCCGTATAGCTCTTATCCGGCTCAATGCCCTCTTCCTTGCAATATGCCAGATAGTCATCGACGGCCTCATGGAAAGCATCGGTCAGCTCTTTGACGCTCTCGCCCTCGAAGTTCACCATCCCATTGATTCCCTCTATCTTTCCGAAAAACACGTTGTCTTTCTCACTATAGGCTACCGAACCTAAATAGCCTTTGTAAGTCATTGTATTCATAACATTCGTCCTCCATTATTTTATAAAACCTGCTTCTTTTAAATCTTCGTAAACCTGCTTCATGGCATACCCCTTCACAATATTTCCTGGATGGGGTTTATGTAGCATGATAGGTCGCCGCTCTCCATTCTTGAAAATGACGCGCGAGCCTGAAGTACGCCCTTTGTCCCTCCTCTCATAACCGTAGCCTTCCAATAAGCGTTGCATCTCATCGAACGTGAAGTCTGACGGCATCTTCAAGAAACGCTCCCTTAACTTATCTTTTGTTCCCATTTCGTATTTTCTGATATTTTCACCGCAAAAGTAACTAAAAAGTAGCTACCAACCAAATATTTCTTCACTTTTTTGTCCTTTATCCTTTATTTCGTCCAAATTGGGTTGAATGTGAACGTGTGAACGCGGGACTGTGAACACGAAACGATCATGATTTGATAGATACTTTCATGGACGAGTCAAAATCGCATTTAATGTCACAATATCACCAATAATATCACCTCGGGAGGCCCCTTAAATAAAGGGCTAGTGATAAAGTGACATTATTTTTCGGGAAAAAACTTTTTTTGCTCATGTGAACGGGGAATCACCCTCGTTCACTCCTTCCTTCGTATGCGCTCCCCCACATAATCGGCAGCCAACATACCGGCACCGAGTGTCAATGCAGATCTTAAGTCTAGGAACCCCAAGAAGTAGCAGACCATTGCTATTCCAAAATACAGAACAAAGCCTACGGCGAAATACTTTATTTTACTTTTGTCCATATTACATATTATATATTGAAGTTTTGTTATTGGTTTAAGTTTAAGAAGGATACATCCCAGAATGAACCCACATGCTATTCCTAATATTTCTGTTGTACTCATAGTAAATTGTATTTGTATTATACCGTTTTGAATTATTTCCTTCGCAAAGTTATATTGAAAGAGGAAATATATATATAAAATGGAGTACATTTAGTACACACTCCATCAGGGTTTCAGTCAACGGATATTGGAATCGTGTGAACGGGAACCGACCCCCGTTCACACTTACCTGTCCTTCTTATAACAGTTTGATCTCTTTTACGATATAATTTTTTAAGTGATCTACCATTTTCTGGTCTGTATCGTATATATTATTAGTATACGAATCTGCTTCATTATAAGGAGGTTCAAAGAGAATACCAAGATCAAGAATCTTCTTAATATCATTATCAACGTGATACCACCCTTCTTCTTCCGTAAACCATGAAATACTTATTCCTTTTATATATTTAGTGGCATCTTTGGGATTTTCCCATGGAGTTGTCGTTGTCGTTACAGAACATTTTAATGGTAAATCTTGAAGATATATCTCCATCACCTTTGAGAATGGTTTTCCGATGAAGTATGCCTTTTGGTCAATGAAGTTCTTCTGTAGATACAGAACGGTATCACCATTCACTTCATCCAATGTATAATGTTTGAAATCTTGTGCGTTCAAGTTGATAGACAGCATGATTGCTGCAAATGTAAATAGTATCTTCTTCATACGGAATAATGTTTTACAATTATATTAATAGTTAAAATAAAGTGACTCGTCCTGAATAAGGTTGATGGTTAAACACCCCCAACAGATCACAGGCGCTTTGATTCATTCTATATCCATTGAGATTACGAGGGTGAAGTGAACCTTTAAGTTGTGTCCAACTTTTAGGGTTCACTTCACCCCGTTCACGTGTGAACTGGGAGTCCCCCATTCATATAAACATCAAGGTTTTAATATCTTGCTGACTAATGACTGGACTTTCTGCAAGCCTTCTCTGAAAGTATCAGGCTTGTAATTGTCGTAAGACGGGAGATACTCGTCGTCAACCTTGAACTGCCTGCGCTCAGCAATCCATTTCTTCAGATTCTTGCGCATGGCTTCGTATGCACTCTTGCTCTCCAGGAATTCATCGCAGACTCCATACATATTGATGTTTTCTTTGGCAATCTGTATCCACCGCTCAATATATTCAAATGCCTTGCCAAACTGTCCGTCAAAGAAGAAACCTAAAGGTCCATAGTAGAATACGCAAGGGGTATTGACAGGGTTAAACGGTAGAACCTCTTCGTGTGCAGGGCATGTGTATATCGCCTTCTGTGTGCTGTACATGTCGAACAGGAACTGTGCATCTGTCTTGTACATACGATCCAGGTCGGCAATATTTTCTTCCATGGGTCTGTCGCCGATAAACTCACAATGTATGTATTCATAGTCACTGTACCGTTCCGTATTAAACTTTAGTCGGCTATGATAGACTGGACCAATGTCTAAATCTCTATAATCAATAATGCCATCCGTGACTTCAAACAAAATGTCGTTTAAGGTTTTAGATCCGACACCGATTGCTGCACGCATAAAATAATATTGCCGGCGGCCATGTGTTTCATCTGCAAAACAAATGTCATGTGTAATATCTTCAGTATACAGCCTATAATATCTATACTTTTTAGGTTTGTATTTATACCCTAAAGGATATAAATATCCTTTTATTGCTTTTTCTACTTCGCGTCTGTATGTCATGATAAATACTTTTATTATTTCAAACGGTACAAATCAAAGGTATAACTGTTAATTTGAGTTGGCAAAGTTCGTCCTCTATATAACCATTCTGCTTTTGCGCCAAACGGAACGACCTTGACATTTCCACCTCCCTGCAAAGCAGGTATAGTTATCTTTTGGTTCGTTGTAAATCCTGGATTAACCCCAGACTTTACTTCTACTATATGAAGCCGTCCGTTATTATCAAAGTATGAAATGTCGGCACGATATGTGGTGCCATTTACATTGTACGATACCTCACGAACAAATTCTGCATTGGGAAATTGCGATTTCAATTCTTCCAGCACCTGCTGTGTGCCGTATTCCCCTCTTGCGTACGGTGACATACTCTTCCAAGTAGCATCATCTGGTAGTTTGCCTTTCTCAACGTATTTATTGGAGAACTTTGCAGTCCGATTTATATTAGCCTGTTCAATTCTACCTTTTGCATATCCGCCAAAACTTCCGACCAATGCCCCCAAAGCGGCACCTCTGCCTAAGTTTTCCAAGAAAGACCCATCAGCACCGTTGAGATCACTGATGCCACCCATTGCTGCGCCGGTGATTATTCCACCGACAGTACCGTTGAGTGTCTCACGCAGAGTCACATTGCTTATGGAACTTAACCAGTTGCCAGTAACGGAAGTAACATAACTACCTATCGCTGATGAGAAACTCGAAGTGATACCACCGAAGATTGCCGAGCCCGCCACGTTGTCCCAGTCGATATTCCCGAAACCGTTGGCAAAGCCCTGCGTTACAATGCTGTTACCACCACCAATCAATGCGCCAGCACCGAAAACACCTATGGGGCCACCGTATATTGCTGCTAACGCCGAACCGGAACCTAAGCTGAAATAGCAGAATGCCTGACCAAAGTTATGGATGTTGTCTGCATTTAAAGCTGTGTTAAGAACCCCACTGCCTACAATTACTGCAGCAGTAATTAATATGGCGTCATCAATGCCAAACAGTTCTCCACTCAGATCTGTATATCTCAGCGGATTGTTCAGACAATACGAGTAGCGGTTGAAGTTTTGCGAGTTGGCCGGTTCCTGTACGTAGTTGTCGCATGAAAGGAAACGGCCAAGGTCAGGATCATAGACTCTGCCACCCATGTCAATGAGGTTGAACTGAGATAGCATGTCGTGACCGCAATAGCCGTGAGTGAGTTCGATGTCATTTACCTCAATCGCTTGCTGCCCCCATGCGTCGTAGGATGCCTTGAAGACTTGCTCGCCCGAATCCTTGTCGAACACCGACAATATAGAACCCTGTATGTCACAGAACGCTTTGCAGATACGGAGTTCACCGTCCTGCCTTATGATTATAACTCCATTTCCAGGAAAATATTGTTCTATAACAGAATTCTTGCTTGAAATTCGCTCATAATCTCCAAAATAGAAATGACTTTGGGAAAAACCTCCATGAGACAACCTACGACGGTTCATATAGGTCGTTTCCCACTTTTCCCGGTTTGGTCCGTAGTCATAATTAAGACAACGGACAAAAGGGGGTATAGTCTGGGAAATGGAACTTATCTTGCCGTCATCGTTGAAGTATGTTGACAGCCCTAAGGTGCTGATTCCATCCTCAATGTTATGGATTCCTGTAACGGCATGCGGCTTACTGGTTGTATAGTCGTAGTCACCGACTCCCGTCTTGTATGTTATGTTGCCTTTGTCATCGTATGCAACGCTGCCGTCAATCCACAGACTGTCATTGAGGACAATTCCTTCGCTCTCAACGCCAATAAGCCTGTCGGCATCATCATAGGTGAAGGATTCGTCGAGACAATCATATCGGCTTCGGCTCTGGAGGTTACCTTTGGTACTGACATACGTGTAGTCCATTCCGTCCAGTAATTCATTGCCACGCTTTATCTTTTGTGATGTTACGAATCCATTAGAAGATATCGTTTCCGTACATGTCAGATTACCTGTTGACGTGGCATCTTCTGTTCCGCTGTATGACTGCTGTGAGAAGCAACAGTTCCCGTTGGCGTACATTGACTGTAGGTATCCGTATTGATCATAAGCATAACCAACGGCAACATTACCTGGATAATTTGCGGAAGAAATGCGTCCATAGGCATCATATTGGTATGATTTCGTGTATGTGTCACCGTTGCAGGTCCTTGTATCGGTGACAATCCTTCCCAATCGGTCATACTGATATGACTCGACATTGTCATTGCACACTTCCTTTACGATGCGGTTCAGACCATATCCCGACTGGCCGTACTCCGTTGTCTGTACAATATCATCTCCGCATCGTCTCTCTGTCATACGCCCAAGAGCATCATAGGCGTATTCCGTTGTTATGCCATTGCCATCCGTCTGCGAAAGCATCATGCCATCAGCAGCATAGGAGCATGTCTGTGTGCCGGCATCAGGGTCAACAAGCCTAATGCGTCGTCCTGCACCGTCATAACTCATGGAAACGGTGCTCCCGTTTGTTTCCACGGACAAAGGCTTTCCAATGGAGCTATATGTATATGTTACATCACCGCCAGCATCGCGAGCATTAATAATATTGCCCCATGCATCGTAAGTCTTTACGGATGTGCCAGTTGGCGTGTTCGATGTAACGGATCGTCCCGTGTATGAATAGGTGGAGGTGGTTCCGTCTGTATTCCGATGAGAAGTGACTCGGTCGAAATCATCGTATGACGTTGTTTCGTACTGCCATCTGTTGCCAATTTTGACAGACTCATTTGAAGGTTTCCCGTTACAATTGTAATAAATGCTTGTAGTTACATCGACACCATGCTTCCCTTTGGTTGCAGTAGCTACCTTGCGCCCCTCACTGTCGTATGCCACAGTTACTGGGGCGGATCCGTCCGTAGATGTGGTAGTACAAAATACGCTGTTGGCATAGTTTTGGTTCCACACGGTCTGCGTCTGTGTATTTACTCCATCAGGGGTTTTCGTAAGAATACAGTTTCCCCAACCGTCATATCCATATGTGGTTGTGAGAATGTTTGAGGGGTCTGATGTGTCGGACTCGGAAATGACATTACCCCATACATCATAACTATAAGTAGTGGATGTTGAAGCGGGACTCGTGTATTTCTTCGTTAGCAAAAGCCCTTTAGTGTCATAAGTGTAGTTTCTTGTTATTGGGATGACACCCTCTCCCGTTGTTGTCTCAGACAACACATTGCCGTAATAGTCCCTTGTATAGCTTGTCGTCAGTTCAATACTGCTGGCATTATATGTTGAAGTCTGTTTTTCTGTTGTTATATACCCTTTTGTATTATAGGTATATTCATTCTCCATGGAGTAAACGTTACTGTCGTCGTAATGTTTCTTTCTGGTTGTTATGATTGTTGGCAGACGCTTGCCCGAATATTCACAATAGTCACCATACGTCTTTTCCACATACATTCCTTCGTCACCATCGTAGCACGTTTGTTCACTAAGCAGATCTCCCGTTTCAGGATTGAAGGTCCGGGATACGTCAGTGGCATACCCGTCAAAATCAGTTTCAGTTGTCTCAGAGTTGTAAGAGAAAAAGTTCTTGTTCCAGCTGTCATCGGCAAAAATGGAGTTGTTTACTATTGTAGTGGCAGTCTTTCCGCCGACAGACACTGTTGATTTTACCTTTTGGGGAATCCAGTAGGTTTTATCCCAGGTAACATCAGACGTACAAGTCTTCGTGACGGATCCCCGGGTAGTTTTTAATGTCTTTGATGAGAAACCGATCAGTCCACGTCCTTCGAGATGTGCCTTGAGCCCACTATAGCTGTAAGATGAACAGGCTGAACCTGCAGCTCCATCCGTTTGAGTCACTTGGGAAACAAGCGGCAATGGTATCGTATAGGTATTAACGGGATAAGCGTCTTCATTTGTGTTTCCCTTTGAATACACCCTTGGGTCCGTCCCGTTGAGATACGTTATAGTTGTTCGTTTTCCAAATCCATTGACGATAGTGCCTATCCGTCCCAAGGACACACTCGTAGGAAAAGAATAGACGTTTATCGTATTCTCCTTAAAAGTATTATCAGCGGCATTTATCAGGTTAGCCCCATAGTTCGCAATCTCCGCATAACCGTCACCATCGAAGTCGCCTGTAAAGATGTAGCCCTCACGGGAATCATCTGCATCATGCGGCTTGTCTGTTGCTTTCCAAAGTACTGGCTTCGTGCCGTCAGAGAGATACCAGCGTAACTGAGTCGTGCGGTAACTGTAATAATTGCTGAACAATCCGCCATGATACTCCAGGTCAGCTTTTGCAATGAAAACGTCAGAACGTCCATCCTTGTCGAAATCTGCGATGCGGACGGCAAACCGGTTGTCGTCTTTATCTGTGTTCTTGTCAATAAAGTCAACTTCTGTGGTTCCTGCCAAAGTGAAAGTTCCATTGCCGTTATTGCGGAAACATTTCATATACCACTCCGACTGTGGAATGCATACGAAATCCACCAAGCCATCACCATCGAAATCTCCTGGCTCCATACGCCAGTAGTTTTTCATTGTGCTTGAACTCGTTACTTCCTTGCTGTTGGTCTCTGAAAAAATAGACGAGAGGGAGTTGTCTGCATTGTTATAGTAAATTTTATAGCCATCATCAAACAGAAGCAGAATGTCTTGAAAACCGTCAGCATTGCAATCGACAAGGAACATTTTCTTGATGTCCTTGTTTGATGTGTATGTGATTTGCAACTTGTTATGAGATTCTGTATGATGCTCAAAATCGACAGAAATGACATCACCGTAGAAAATACCGTCTTTTTTCTTTTGTTCAATGTATATAATCTCGTCCTTTCCATCTCCATTGAAATCCATGGTTCCATACAGAGGTACTTCGTCTGTAGATTTCAAAGGGACGTCAATAGTCGTATAATTACTCCATGGTATAATATTCGAATAGCGTATGATTGCAAATTTGCATAACTTGTCACTTTCCGAAACATCATAATAGGGCAGAAGTATGTCATTTACCCCATCCCCGTCAAGATTGCAAACATTAGATCCCCCTGATATGGTTTTTACATCCTTTCCAGCTATTTCGCTGAAGTCTATTGATGCTGGGACTATGCAGCAATATGGAGAACCATAAGTGACATTTCCATTGGAATCAATGTAGCTCGTGCTTATATAGGCAAAAGCCCTGTACTCTGCACTGTAACTTTTGCTGCCATAATAACTTTCATACACTTTTCCATTCCAAAGTCTAACTATGTCACTTATGCCGTCACCATTGAGATCGGAAGAGAAAAACGATGAAGTTCCTTCGTCTTTCTTTACTCCATGTGTTGCCTCTGTGCTCACAGAGCATGTCCTCTTGTTGACATTCGCGGTTTTCAGATAATCCCAATTGAGAGTTATAGGTTTCAGGCTCTCGCCATCTCCATTCTGAACGTTGACGGACACGAGACGGTCATATTTCCTTGAGGATGCATCCGAAGATGTGTCGTATATCAGTGTGTAGGTTCTATAAATATTTCCCCGATGTTTTGTGGTTACAGATGACAGTCGCTTTCCGATTTGTCCTTCCGTTCCCCCTTCAAAAACAAATTTCTGCGGTACAGAAAGCGGCTCATAGTTTAATGCAACACTATTCCTTGCACCATACCTCCCATAAGTTATTGAATCAGGGTACATACAATAATTGTCTTGGGAATAATGGTAACTGAGATAGTCACCGTTGATATTTGTCACACTGGTCAGATACCAGGCTATAGTGCAGGATTCCTTGTTGGGGCTGCCGAGATAGCACCTTTGTACGTAGGCAAACATATATACGTTTCCTTCAGAATCCCTCATCTCAAACCAAGTTGAGTAATTGGTTTTCAAATCGGTGCCATGCAATGTTACCGTTAAATAAGGATTGCCTTCCACAGTATATGCCGCGCCATCTGAACCTGCAGTGCCGCTCTTGAGATAAAGACGCTTGCCGTCGAGGAGATAGTTGTCTCCCTGCTTGTATCTGACTTTTTGCATCATACCGTCATGGTATATATCCTTACCTGTTCTTGTGATGCAAGATAAGCCTGTGATACTAATACCATAGCCAACATTGCCATATCCGGCTTGTTGGCTGTTGTATGAAAGTCCAATCTTTGGATCAAGACCTGTTCCAGAGGGGCTGATGTCGAATGGAATTGTGTAAACGGCAGCACCAGATTCATTAACAGAAAGGGATCCTGCAGGTGTGCCTACAGATGTGTCTGCCATAACATGCAGTGTGATTCCCATGCAGGCAACAAGTATATAACGCAAAGTGGAAAGACACGATGATTCTATTCTTTTGTAAACTTCCATGACCGTTTATTACCGTTATAGGTTAAACATACGATGTACACACCCGAAATGTATTTGCGCGTGTTGATTTTGTGGAATTCTTTGTTGACGGTCTCCTTTCTTATGATCTGTCCACCAATAGTACTGATGACGATATCATACGATACCACGTCGGCTAAATCCGAAACAAAGATTGTCAATATGTCATCAGAGTAAGAAAGAAAAACCTCGGAAGTAATGTCGGTATCAGTGCCTTCAAAAGAATAATTGGCATTACCCCCATACGCTCTAGTCCTTGGGATAACCAATGACTTTGAAACTCTATTTCCAGCATCATCATACGAAAAATTAATAGTTTGACCCGCTGTATCGATGGGGCATGCCAAAGAGCACAATAGAGTCAAAACGTAAATAACATTAAGATTTCTATGTCTGCCCCTGTCCATAGCTTGTCCACGTAAGAAAGGAGAGCTGATTATTTCTTTAATCTGTTTGATAGAACATCTCTTCTTCATGATATATTGAGTTCGATGAAATTTATCAATAGTGTTCGGAGAATTATTGAATCTAATTTAGAACCTAAAGAATTGCCAATCTCGGAGGGCAAACAGAATGAGGGCTCCTACTATAACCATCGTGGTGAGCAACAATTGCCCTTTTATCCCGCCGGCACTACCTTTTCGGAATGCCTTTAACAACTTATATACAGACAATATGACTGCACCAACAATTATGATGCTTGTGCTATTATGCAAGAATTTATATAATTCTATCAAAAGAATTTCATTCATAAACACTTTCACTATCATCGGGTTGTATAGAATCCTTTGTAATCTTATTATACTTTTCTACAATGGGGGAAGACAAAGAAGTTGTTGCATAAGTACACGTAGTGTTCGATGTTCGCATACATCTAATATAATCGACTGCCATTATAGCCCAACCAAGAGGGCCAATCATTTTTTTTGCAATTGACTTAAATGCTTTCTCAACAGCAACTTTACCCCATGTTTTGAGGGATGAGGTTGCTGCAAACGCAGTAAAATTGAGTCCAAGAGCTTCTAATGCGCAATCCAAATACGGCGAGTATGATGCGCTACACTTTGCAATTTCGAAATCGGTAAGAGCAACAACAAATGGAATCAAAGATGACTCATCAACACCGTTTTCTGTAAGCAAGTCTCGAATTTCAGATTCAGTAAAGTCTAAATTATACAAATAATCTTTAGCTGCCTTTATGGTTGGCTCTAAGGATTTTATCAATTCCTTTTCGGAAATTTCAACTTGAAGACCGTTTACGCTAATTAGCCCCTGTTCAAGATGGGCATTTGTTAGATACATTAAATCGTATAATTCCTCGATGGTTTCAACTTCATTTAAGAGATCTTTTACCCGAGCGTCTGTATCGGATGGAAAGACTACTTCGTATGTGCTTAAATCCTTTTCAACAGAAGCTCTTGTTTTTTGACTCTCTGCAATTGCCTTATGCACATTACAGTTCATTGCTTTATTATAATTCTGATTGTAAGCCTCAACAAACAATTGCCCTTCTTCAGAGATGTTATTATCCTCTAAAGTATACTGATTTTGGCATGATGTAAGTAATAAAACACTGAAAATCAAAAGAATTTTAATAGAATTTTTCATATAATTAATATTTTTAAATTGGTTTTTTGTATATACAATACTTTACAGACCTCTAAATATCTATATATTCTCAAAGTTTTCTCGAACTTTAGAGTTCGATTACACCTATATAACATATAGAGCCGACTGTGAGACGAATGGTGTATTCACCTGTAAATGTGTCTGGGAAAACAAGGGTGGTTTGACCTGGAGTCAGCCAGTTGGTGTAAACCACATCATTGTCTTCGTTGAGGAGTTCTACCGTTACAGCTTCATCAAAGCTATAACCGAAAGAAAGTGTGTAATTGTCAAATTCAACCATAAGCGGTCTTTGTGGTGCTCGTGGCATCCAATTACCACTTTTAAGGGGATTGCTTGCTCTTGGATATAGAGGTATAACTCCAGCAAAAGCTCCCAGTGTGCTTGCTAAGAAGCAACATAAAATTAAATACTTTTTCATATAATTAAATTTAAACCGTTTGGAATTATTTCCTTCGCAAAGTTATCCTGAACGTCGGAATAAATCGAAAAAATGAAGTACACTTAGTACACAGGCAGAAAGCACTTTGGCCCGTAACCTGCTTTAAATAAACAGTTTACGAGCCAAAGTACATTTAGTACACACCCGGTCAGGCTTTCAGCCTGCGGATGTTGGAATCCAAAGTCTTTGCGACCTCTTCACGGAAAAGTTTATGGTTGATGCTACGCCGCATGTTAGAGACGCGCTGCTTGGTAAGGTCGAGCAACGTGGCTATCTCCGTGGGGATGAAACGCAACTTGATAAGAATGCAGACGTTGATTTCTTTTTCCGTGAGGTGATGTTGGGTCTTAGTGATTTCGCTAAAGAAATCGGGCAGATGTTTTGAAACGGTAGCGTGAAGTGACTGCCATTGCTGGTCGGTAGGCGTTTGGACATGGGCGGCTAACTGGCGGAGTTCTTTTACGATGTCTCCTTCCAGCAATGATCTTTCCAGTCCCCAATCGGCAGGATTTACCTTGTCTGCTTGGTACAGGGCGAGTGCCTCTTGCAACTGCTCGATATCTTGCTGCTTTTTCGCCAGGAATTGCTCGCTGCTCTGCCTGAGAGCGTCAAATTCCTTTTGGGCGGTTTCATATTGTTCCAACGTGTCGGCATACTTGGCGTTGACGGCAGCCATCTCTTCGCTTTTGAGTCTTTTCTGCTTCTTAATATATCTATTAATAAGGTGAGCGAAAAGTATAAATGCAGCCAAAGAAATTAGCAATAAGAACTTATAGCGATTCGCTTCAGCTGATTTTTCTGCGGCTATGCGTTGACTCTCGTTGTAGTTATAAAGGGCTTGCGTGCGGGTGATTTCGTCGGCAGAGTGAATGATGTTTGCAGAGTCGTTGGCTTGTGCGTAGAGCGCGGAGTATTTGAAGACGGAGTCTGCCACTCCGAGTTTGTGATAGATACTTGTCAATCCCTTATAACCCGCTTCAAGTTCTTCTATGTCTGAAGTGTGATTTAGAATTTTGCGAAAGTAGTAAAGCGCTGAATCTATCATTTCAATTCCTTCATAATAAAGACCTTTTGTGTAATAATATGACTCACGTCCAGGAGTGATTTCTCTATTTTTATCAAAGAAGCCTGAATTTGCTTCATATTGCACCATGAGGGTTTTTGCCCGTTTAAAGTCACCCTTTTTGACATAGAAATCAGCAGCAACGCCCATTGCAGCTGCGGCATTTTTCTTTCGGTTATATCTGAGATAGAGGTCGGCTGCATGTTCGATGATAGCAAGTGCAGTATCTTTCATCCCCCAAAAATAATATGGACCTGCAGTATGCTCATAATAACTAATAGCGGCCAATGTGTCTTTGGCCTTCATGGCTGCAGCGTAGGCCTTGCGTTCAGCCTCCAATTCCAGTTGGGGGGAACGTTGTTCTTGAAAAAGTACTGCCATTTGTCCATAAACGCGGCAGAGGGTATGGAAGTCGCAATCGGCATCGGTGGTATCGGCCTGGCTGACGGCTTCCTGATAATAATGTAATGCCATGGGAGCATCGCCCCGGTCGCGGTAAACGCAGCCCAGCATATAGAGGGCTCGCATATAGCGTTGGCTACGGCCCAGGAGGGGACGATAATAGTCGGCTACCTGCTCCATGCCTTTGAGCGTATCCATGGACTGGTAGTTTCGGTTCATCTCTTCTGCACGGAGCAAAGCTTCACTCATCTCCCGCGAGCGATGGCCGCAGGAAGTAAACAACAGGAGCACAAGAACTATATGTAATAACCGTCTAGACATTTACCTTTTCTGTTTATCGAGGGCAAAGGTACGATTAAGTGAGCACAAAAGCAAATAAAACTTGTTTTAATTTGTTCTGTCGAACGGAAGTACCTTCTTAAAAGGTACGATTAAATAAGCGAAATTCCAAATTAATGAACATTCTCTTTGTCCAATCAAAAAAAATGTACTATCTTTGCGCTGTAAAACTTAAATATATCATGAACATTACCGAACGATTTCTCAACTACGTGAAGTTTGACACCCAGTCATCGGAAGAATCCGAAAGCGTACCCAGTACTTCCAAACAACTCATCTTTGCAGAATACCTCCGCAAAGAACTGGAGAATGAAGGACTGCGCGACGTGGAAATGGATGAAATGGGATATATCTACGCCACGCTTCCCGCCAATACGAAGAAGGAAGTGCCTACCATTGGCTTTATCTCTCACTATGACACCAGTCCCGACTGCTCGGGAAAGGACGTGAAGCCCCGTATCGTATCGCATTACGACGGATCTGACATTGTGCTTTCGCCTGGTATCGTATCAAGCACCAAGAAATTCCCTGAACTGCTGCAACACGTGGGAGAGGATCTTATCGTAACGGACGGAACAACTCTGCTCGGTGCCGACGACAAGGCCGGCATAGCAGAAATCGTGCAGGCCATGTGCTATCTGCGTGACCATAAGGAGATTCTTCATGGCGACATCCGCGTGGCCTTTAATCCCGACGAAGAGATTGGCATGGGTGCCCACCACTTTGACGTGGAGAAATTCGGTTGTCATTGGGCCTACACCATGGATGGCGGCGACCTGGGAGATCTTGAGTTTGAGAACTTCAATGCCGCTTCGGCCAAGGTGACTATCAAGGGTGTGAGTGTTCATCCCGGCTACGCCAAGGGCAAGATGATCAATGCGAACCGCCTTGCTGCTGAGTTTGTGGATTTGCTGCCTAAGGATGAGACTCCCGAGGAGACTGAAGGCTACCAGGGCTTCTACCACCTGCTGGGCATTGAAAGCAATATAGAACAGGCCAAGCTCTCTTACATCATCCGCGACCATGACCGCGAGAAGTTTGAAGACCGCAAAGATTTCATCAAGAAACAGGCCATCCTGATGAACCAGAAATATGGCGAAGGCACCGTCTCCATCATCGTGAACGACCAATATTACAACATGAAGGAGAAGATTGACCCCAACATGCACGTCATCGACATCGTGCTCAAGGCAATGCAGGCCTGCGACGTGCCACCACGCGTGGAGCCGATACGAGGCGGAACTGACGGAGCCCAACTGTCATTCAAGGGTCTGCCCTGCCCCAACATCTTTGCGGGCGGCGTCAATTTCCACGGCCCTTATGAGTTTGTCAGCATACAGGTGATGGAGAAAGCCATGCAGGTCATCGTAAAGATATGCGAGATGACGGCAGGATATAATGACTAACACCTAACTAATTTTTCAAGACTATCCTTCTCGCCTACCACCCAGACAATGTCACCCTTACGGAACACATGATTGGGATTGGGCTGAGTAAGCGTTTCCTTACCTTCTTCCAAGCCGACCACCATACAGTCGTAGTCTTCACGGATGCCACTGTCACGGAGTTTCTTACCGACAAAGGGGCTGTTGCCGGAGATGATAATCTGACGAAGACGCATCTCCCGCTTCTCCACATCGGGATCATCGGGAACGACAGCCTCATTCATCGCTGCAAAAAAGGCCGTCAACTGTTCATCGCTACCAATGGCCTGAACCCGATCACCGGGAAAGAGGACCGTATCACCGCCAGGAATGTTAATACGCTGACGGCCGCGAAGAATGCTGCTCACATGAATGCCAAACTTATTGGCAAACTGGAGTTGACGCAAAGAAAGGCCCGCCCATCGGGAATCTTCAGGCACTTCCACATCGGAAAGATGAATGTCTCGATCGAGCAGGTGTCCTTCATAGAGGGGACGCTTGTGTCCGTGTACCTGTGCCTCGATATCGCGCGAACGAAGATTCAGGATAAACATACGTTCCAGTCCGATACTGCTGCGCTTTAGTCGCCTTGAGAAAATCATAATCACTACCAGAATGAATGCAGCGACAATCTCTACAGAATGGGCGAACTGGAAGAGCTTGGCAAGAATATAGTAAATGAAGGTTGCAGCGAGCAGGATACGCACGATAATGGTGAACGACAACATCAGGCGGTTAGCCTGGTTAACCTTCCAAAGAGCCTTGAACTCCTCACTATGATTCTTCTTCATCATAATGGCCCGCAGGAAAGGAGACACGGCGAGAACGGTAAGGATGCCGACCACGGTGTTGGCAACCTCTTCTGACATAATCTGCTGAACGAAGGGCAGCACAAAAGAAAACATCAGGAGCACGATAGCTATGGAAAGAATGCCATAAATCAACGTGATGCGGAAGAGTTGCATGAGCAGGCTTTTCCAGAGATTCCCGCCGGTATCGGAACCGGCATGCGTGAGCGTGAGATTGTTGAGCCGCAAGATCCACGTTCTTGGCAGATGGCGTTCCAAGTGGTTGTAGCAAGGTACCGATGCCCGGATCATGTAAGGTGTGAGGAATGTGGTAATCACCGATACTGCCACAACCACCGGATAGAGGAAATCGCTAATGACACCGAGCGAAAGGCCCAGTGACGCAATAATGAAAGAGAACTCACCAATCTGAGCCATGGAGAAGCCGCACTGCATGGCAGACTTGAGCGACTGGCCACTGATCAGGAAACCAAAGGAACCGAAGATGGCCTGACCCAAAAGAATGGTAAGAACAAGAATCACAATAGGAACGGCATACTCTATCAGGATGTTCACATCAACGAGCATACCTACGGAAACGAAGAATACGGCTCCGAAGAGATTCTTCACTGGTTCCACCAGACGCATGATCTTCTCTGCCTCAACGGTTTCAGCCAAGATGCTTCCCATCACGAAAGCGCCGAAAGCACTGCTGAAGCCAACCTTGGTGCTGCCGACAGCCATGGCACAACATAAGCCTAACGACACGACAAGCAGCACCTCGTTGTTCATCAATTTGCGCGTAACACGCAGGAACCAGGGGATGGCAAAGATACCCACCACAAACCAAAGAACCAGGAAGAAGCCGATCTTCAACACAGCCCCCACCATCTGTCCGCTGGCAGGATTGTTGCCCGAAGCGATGGCCGCCAGCATCACCATCATCACGATAGCGAGAATGTCCTCAAGAATCAGGACACTCATCACGATTCCGGAGAATCGCTGCTGCCGCAGCCCCAAATCATCAAAAGCCTTATAGATAATAGTGGTGGAACTCATGGCAAGCATACCGCCCAGGAAGGTGCAGTCCATCGAATCCCAGCCGAAGAGATGCCCCACTCCGTTGCCAAGAATCATCATGGAGAAGATAATGGCAAGCGTGGCAACGATAGGCGAAACGCCCATCTTGAGTATCTTCTTGAACGAGAAATCAAGACCTAACGAGAAAAGCAGGAACATCACACCGATATCTGCCCACGTCTGGATATTCTCGGAATCAGCCACAGAAGCCATCAAGGGCATGTGGGGAGAGACAAGGAATCCAGCCATGATATATCCCAACACAAGCGGTTGCTTGAGTCTCTTGAATATCAGGGTGACCACACCGGCCACCACAAGTATCAGGGCAAGGTCTCTAACAAGACTGGGTATTTCGGCCATAAATTCAGAATCTTAAAACTTAATACCACTGTACCGCGTTGGTATAACCTGAACGCTTGTCGTATTTGAGCGCATCGGTAAGCGTGGCTGCATTACAACGGAAGGAGAAGTTATAACTGGTATAGGGTGCCAGCACCACCGAACAACTCATGTTGAAACAGTGAAGGTCGCGCGAAAGAGAGGCTGTGGTCATCGACAGCTTGTGGAAATTAAAGTCGTAACCGCTGACGAAATTGATATTCCATCCCTCGCTGATACGGATGTTACCGCTGATGTTGAGGTTCTGCGTGAACATATAAGGATAGCGCATGCGTTCCTTATTAAAGGTTCCGCCGGTATTCTCAGACATCGTGATACCATAGCCGAAAGTAATCGACCAAGGCATTGAGAACGAGACATAGCCGTCAGCATCCGTCTCGGCTTTACCGCCTTTGCGCTCTGCGCCATGCTTTCCTTTCTCCAGGTCAGCGTCGATATTGGTTTCTACACCGGTGTCATAATCATCATCCTCATTGCGCTTCTTGTCGTCGTCATCTTTCTTACCGCCGAAGAACTTCTTGATTTTCTCGGGATTAAGCGTGTAGGATATCGTTTGGGAAGTTCCCTTGAAACGTCCGAAACGGCCATAGCTATACTCTGTACGTGTTCCGACATAAGGACGGTCGTTCTCATCAAGTTCATACGCATACGTAGCAAAGGATGCCGACATATTGAACGTATAGCTCTTCGAGAGTTTCAGACGGATGTGCGTGTCAAGATCGCTCCACGGCCTTACCTTGGCGGCCATGTTGTACGACATCGATGCCCCCAGTTCATCTATCAGGCTTATTTTCTTCACACCCGTGGAATCCTTGTCCGACTTGATCTTCATCTCCAGGTTGTTGTTGATACTCATCGAGATACTACCCGAACGGCCTATACCTGGAGGAGACGAGATGCCCATGCCCGAATAGGGAGAATAGCGCACGAGCGACACATTGCCGTCGGCATCGGTCTTCGTGTAAGTCTTGTAGATACCCCATTGCTCCGCTCCAAAATCCGGATGGAAATTGAAACTCACCGACGGCGTAAACATATGACGGATGGCCTGCACCTTGTCGCCGAATATCTTACGGTTGGGAATGAAGAATCCGTAAAGCTTGGTATTAGCCTGAATGCTGAAATCCCAGTCAAACACATTATAGAATCCTCTCACCGTATCAATCTTCTCCACCTGACGGTCAGCATCCCACGACCGATTTGCCTTGTTCAAATACATGCGGTCGGTTAGATTCAACTGCGGGGTAATGGTCAGGTAGTTGAACAAGGTGAACGAGGCACTGATGGGGACCCTGTGTTCCATACCATTCTTCCAGTCCTTCGTCAGGCTGGAATGCAGCAACTTATTCTCCTTCGTACTGATGGTGTTTGACAGTCGGCCCGTATATCTAAAGGCAATCTTCTCATACCAACGTTCGTCTCCTGCCGCCTTCTTACGCTTGAACGGAAAGAATCGTGCCACGGTGATATTGAGGTCGGGCAACGTCAGGTCGATAACAGAGTCACGCATATTCTGGTTCAGGCTTACTCCACCAGAGAGCGTCATGCCTATACTTGAGAATGTGGTCGTCCATGAAACATTCGACATGCGCTGGCTTTGTGTCATGGCCTGGGGATTATACAGACTGCTGAGATTGTTGCGCTCAAAACTGGACGTGGCGAAGTTGACACTCGCCGAGAAATTAGTAAACGGATTGGCCTTGGGATCCTGATGATGCTGCCACTGGACCTTGAAACTCTCCTCTTCCGTGAAATCGGGCATACCCTTGTCACCATTCTTCGTGTCCTGATAGCGAATCATGAAACTACCATTGTAACGGTAACGCTTTCGGTAGTTGCTGGCAGCACTCAATCCCCACGAGCCCTTGGTATAGATCTCACCCAGCACTTTCAGGTCCCATTTGTCGCTCATCGCGAAATAGTAACCGCCATCGCGGAGATAGAATCCACGGCTGCTTTCATCGCCATAGGTAGGCATGATGAAACCGCTGCTATAACTCTTCGTGAATGGGAAGAATCCGTAAGGAATGGCCAAAGGCAGGGGCACATCGGCCACCACGAGGTAGGCAGGTCCGAAGACGACATCCTTTCCTGGGCGCACCTTGGCTCGGGAGAGAGCGATATAGAAGTCGGGGTGCTCCTCATCGCAGGTCGTATAGCGGCCATGCGTCAGATAGAGTGCGCCCGAACTGTCGCGCTTTGCCCGCTGACTGCGCAGGAATCCGTCTTCCTGTTCCGTATAGACATTGCTGATCAGACCCTTCTTCGACTTGAAGTTGAAGGCCATCGTGTCGTTCTCATAAGTATCTGACCCCATCTTAAAGACAGGAGTACCCGACAAGTTACCGGCAGTGTCGGCCACACCCGTGGCATGAACGATACTGCTGTCAAGGCTCATATAGACCTTTTCGCTCGACAGATCCATATTGGTATATTTCACCTTGGCCTTACCGTAGAGATGGGCAGTCTTCGTGGCTGCATCATAAACCAGCGAATCCTGTGCTTCATAGGTCACCGGGGCATCGATACCGCCGGCCTTCGCCCTGAAGATACTGTCAGCCTTAATGGAGTCGTCAACGGCTTTGTTGTGCTTATAGATGGCCAGTTCCAGCGAGTCCATCTTGGCTGTATCCGGAACACCGTCCTTGGAACCCACCGGAAGCGAATCTGTTTCCAATGAATCCGACGCTGCCAGTTCTGACATTTCCAGGGAATCCTTCACGGCTTGCTTGTTCTTTCGTTTGAAAAGAGGCATGTTGGTATCGGCCATCATAAAAATGAAGACCCCCAGCAACAGAAATATTAATGTCTTTCTTCTCATAACGAAACTGAGTGCAAAGGTAGCAATTTATACTAAAAGTGAAGAGTGAAAAGAGAAGAATCTTTCAAAACGGCATTTATTTTCACCTTTTTTTTTCATTCTTCACTTTTCAGACTCCACTCTTCACTCAAACATTTGCACCCATTTACGGAATCTCAGCAAACCCTCCTCACCGAATTTTGCCAGAGAGCGCTCTGCCTGCGCAATGGTTTTTTTCTCTCCTATCCTGGTTTTCGAATAGAATTTATCAGCATAGCAAATAACCTGTTCGGCCATTGTCTCGGGCAAGTAGTCCTGATGTGGCAACGGCAGTCCCTGCTCCACAATCTCCCGTTTACTAAGCCCGGCACCCGTATGCCGCTCACACACACGAGCCAATGCCTCCATGTCGCAATCACCGACATGAATGCCTCTGAGCATTTCAGCCCCCAGACGCCCATGGCAGATATAGGGCTGGCTGCCATGACAATGAATCGACGGTGCATCACATTGGATAATGCCTATGTCGTGAAGCATTGCCGCAGCCTCCAGAAACTCCGGGGAGAGGCCTAACTCGGGATGATTCCTACAGATGAGCAATGCCCTGTCGGCCACCTGCCGGCTATGCACAAGGAGGATGTGCTTCAGGGCATCATCCTCCTTGTAAAATTGATTGATAACGGATTGATAATCCATCTTCATCTTAATCCTTAGGACGCTCTATCCAAGCCAGGGTCTGGCCTTTCTGAACCTTGCTTCCCTGCTTGGCCGAAATCTCTACGAGCTTACCGCCAAGTGCTGCGGGAACAGGAACAATCTCTCCCCAGCTGGCCTGAATATAGCAGAAGGTGTCACCTTCCTTATATTCTGCTCCGATGAACGGCTCAATGCAAGGAGCGCACTCACCTTCGCCAGAGAACTGATAATACACCTGTCCCTTCACGGGAGCCACCAGGGCATCGGCCTTGGCATGCTTAAAGGCAGCGAGTTCTTCGGGAGAAAGCTTCGAACCCAGACGTGCATCCTTTGCTTTCTGCAGGTCAGCGAGCATACGCTTCTTGGCTATGCCGCTCTTGAAGTCGCGATACTGCTCGGGGTGCATACCCAGTTCGTAGAGTTCTTCGTCATCCTGGCCGTAGTCCCAGCCGTTCTCATCCATCTCCTTACGGAAATCATCGAGCGCATTAGGTATGAGCGTATGCGGGTCAGCATCCGTAAACTCGCGTCCCTGCTTGGCGGCCAGTTCTTTCAGTTCGGGAGCAATCTCTCCGGGGATTTTTCCGCTCTTTCCGAGAATCATGCCCCACATGGAATCGTCCATCATCACGAAACGGCCCTTGCCCTGCTCGATGGTGAGGAGGTTCATCAAGGCTATGTTCTTCACGTATTGCGAGAACGGTGTCACCAATGGAGGATAGCCCACACGCGGCCATACATATTCCACTTCCTCAAAGAGTTTCACGAGCATCTCATCGGTATTATACTCGTGGAGGCCCTTCTTGGCACGGATAGAGTTGATGGTACGATGCATACCTGCCAGGTCGGCCATCATTGAGCCCATCATACCTCCGGGAAGTCCGCATCCCAGCAGCAGGCTGGACATGTGCTTGTTGCCTGGATTGATGAAATAGCCCAACCAGTCGTCAATAAACTCCTGAGTCAGCGAACGGGCCTGCATGTATGCATTCATATTGATCTCCTTCACTTCGAAGCCTTCATTCTTCAGCATCGACTGAACGGAGATGATATCGGGATGAACCTTACCCCAAGAAAGCGGCTCGATAGCGGTGTCAATGACATCGGCGCCATTGTTGCAGACCTCCAGGATACTGGCCATGGAAAGGCCGGGGCCACTATGGCCGTGATACTGGATAATGATATCAGGATGCTTGGTCTTGATGGCTTTTGTGAGAGCGCCGAGCATGGCGGGCTGTCCGATACCAGCCATATCCTTCAGACAGATTTCCTCGGCTCCGGCAGCTATCAGTTCGTCGGCAATACCGCTATAATATTCCACGGTATGCACGGGCGAAGTGGTAATACAGAGCGTGGCCTGCGGCGTCATGCCGGCAGCCTTGGCCCACTTGATGCTGGGGATAATGTTTCGGGTATCATTCAATCCGCAGAAAATACGGGGGATATCCACTCCCTGAGCATGCTTCACCTTATACTGCAGCTCACGTACATCATCGGGCACAGGATACATACGCAGGGCATTGAGTCCGCGGTCCAGCATGTGCGTCTTGATGCCCACCTCATTGAAAGGCTTGCAGAAAGCGCGCACGGCTGCATTAGGATTCTCTCCAGCCAGCAGGTTCACTTGTTCAAAGGCACCGCCGTTTGTCTCCACACGATCAAAGCATCCCATATCGATAATGGCTGGGGCAACACGTTCCAACTGATCCTTGCGGGGCTGGAACTTTCCTGAACTCTGCCACATATCACGATATACGAGGCTAAACTGAATTCTTTTCTTCATAAATCTAAGTTTTGGGTATAAGTTGGTATTCAACTATTGTAACTGATGATAAGCTGTATGAATTGTATTTAGATTGCAAATATAGATATTTTTTCTTAATTGGGAATCAAATAAATGGAAAATTATTTATCTTTGCAGCAAATTTAACGAATAATGAGAAATAATACCATATTAATAATAGCCGCCATCCTCGCTCTTGTTTCGGGATGCGGCAGCAAAGAGGAGCAAAAGCCTGAAAAAACCGTAGGCCTCAGCACCAGTATCAAAGGCGACTCCACACTCTACGGCCTGGCCTGCGACGGATGCACGGATTCTGTCTTGGTATTCCTTTCAGGCAAAGGAGGAGATCCCGTCACCTACGACATCATCGAAGCCCGCAAGCGTCAACGTATTATCGGCCACCCGAGCGTAGGCGACTGGGTATGCCTGATTGTAAACGGGAAAGATAAAAAGAAGGCCGACCTTGTCATCGACCTTGACCAGCTGAAGGGGGAATGGGTGAATCTGGAGAAACCTGTCAGACGCAAAAAGGCCGACTTTGGAATAAAGATGGACGAAGAAACTCAGGCCGAGATTGACTCCATGCTGGAAGAACAGATGAAGCCCGTGGAAATAGGCTTTGCACTGAAGCGTTCCTATACGGCACAGCCTATCGGCAACCAGTACAGACGCAACCAGAGCGAAGACAGTCCTGTCATCTACCCCACGCCCAAACGCTATTCGGAATGGCACATCTACAATGGTAAGCTGGTGCTTACCGAACGGAGCCGTAGCCTCGACAGCCTACAGGCTGCCAAGGAAAAGCCCAATAGCGATACGGTAGATATTCTTTTTATGGTAAAGGACACCCTGAGAATCCGCTACAAGGACGGTACGGAAAAAGGATACTACCGCAAGAATTAGGATTTAAAGCTGCTGCGCGGCAAACCGCTCTTCGGCCAGGCGCTCATATTTCGTGCCTGGACGGCCATAGTTGGCATAAGGCCAGATGCTGATGCCTCCTCGCGGAGTGAACAAACCCTTCACCTCAATATATTTGGGATTCATCAGCTTGATCAGGTCCTTCATGATGATGTTCACGCAATCTTCGTGGAAATCTCCATGATTGCGAAAGGAGAACAGATACAGTTTCAGGCTCTTGCTCTCCACCATCAGTTCATCAGGCACATACATAATCCGAATTTCCGCAAAGTCGGGCTGCCCGGTAATCGGGCACAGCGTGGTAAACTCCGGACAGTTGAACCTTACCCAATAATCATTCCCGGGATGCTTGTTGACGAACGTCTCCAAAACCTCTGGGGCATAGTCGTCACGATATTTCGTCTTCTGCCCCAGTGCCTGCAGGCCTTCGTCCTTTCTCGTCTGGCTGTTGCCGTTATTCATTTCCATGAGCCTCGTTTCTTATTTATAGATTTCAGCAAGCTTTGCGCCTAAAGCTTCATCGCGCAGGTTCATACCTACAATCTTGCCTTCGCCGTCGAGCAATACGCTGGCGGGAATCGAAGTGATGCCGTAAGCCTTTGCTCCAGCACTCTCCCACCCCTTCAGATCACTCATCTGAGGCCAGGTCATGCCCAAATCCTTGACTGCTTTCTGCCAAGCAGCACCCTTGCTATCGAACGAAACGCCCACAACCTCGAAGCCCTTGTCATGATATTTCTTGTAATTGGCTACCACGTTGGGCATCTCCTGACGGCAGGGACCGCACCATGAAGCCCAGAAGTCGATCAGCACATAGTTGCCTTTACCTGCCCATTGGCTCAACTTCACGGGTTTGCCCTCCAGGTCGTTCATCTCCAGATCGGTAAACTTCGTGCCATAGACCAACTTGCGAAGCAACGAATCCTGAGCAGCCGTGTAAGCAGCATAAAGTTCCTCCAGCTTAGGCTCCATCGACTGTGCCTTATCTTTATCGCCACTTTCGGCAACCTTCACGTATTCAGCATACACTTTCTCAAAGGCTGCAAACTGAGCAGAAGCGCCCTCTTCCACTGCCTTCATCTTCTCTGCAAGGCTATTTCCCACAGGCGTAGCAGCAACATCAGCCTTCTTGGCTGCATTCGACTGGCAGGACACCAGCAATACAGCAACTATCAATACCGAAAAAAACTTCTTCATCATATCTTCTTTAATCTTTAAACTTTAAACCTGAAACTTGAAACCTGAAACTTGAAACCTGAAACCTGAAACCCAAATCTCCTCCCCCTTCGGGGGAGTCAGAGGGGGCTCTACATCACCTGATAAATCAGCCAGCCCATATAGCAACCGAAGAGCACCGTCAGCAAGGCGCCTTCCCAGCGGGCCACCGTATATTTCGTATAGGAGAAGCCCCAAAGCAGCAGCATACTGCCAAAGAGCACACCCATATCCACGAGCGTAATGCCGTGCAGGTCCATCGGGCAGATGATTCCGGTAATACCCAGAATCATCAGGATATTAAACACGTTGGAACCTATCACATTACCGATGGCAATCGAAGAACGGCCCTTCATCGCTGCCACCACACTCGTAGCCAGTTCGGGCAGCGATGTGCCGCCAGCCACGATGGTCAGACCAATCATAGCATCACTCACGCCCAGCGACTTAGCTACCGCCGAGGCCGATTCCACAAAAAGATTACTGCCCACTATCAGACAGGCCAGTCCCAGCAGCACCAGGAATGCAGCCTTCAAGGGCTTCATCTTTTTGATGACTGTTTCGTCTTCTTTCTCTCCCGTCTTGGCCAGACGCAGGGTATAAGCCATAAACAGCAGGAAGGCGATGAAGAGCAACACCGCATCCATACGGGAAATCTCATTGTCGAGACTCATCACCGCCAGCATCAGCGAAGCGCCCACCGCACAAGGAATGTCCTTCTTCACCGTATTCTTGGCAATGGTCATCGGCGCCACCATAGCAGCAACGCCCACGATAAGCATCGTATTGAAAATATTCGAGCCCACCACGTTTCCTACGGCCATGTCAGTAGTACCCTTCAGGGCAGACACGAAACTCACGAAAAACTCAGGTGCCGACGTTCCCATCGCCACCACCGTAAGGCCGATCACAATCTGCGGCACATTCAGTCGCTGGGCTATTGCCGTGGCTCCGTCGGTCAGACGGTCAGCCCCCCACAACACCAGCACAATTCCGATAATAATAAACAGTATATTCATTTCGGCTGCGAAGTTACAAAAAAATCCCGAATGTTCACACACTCGGGATTAAAAAACTAACAATCACACAATTAAAATCTAACTACAATCCTAAAACAAACAATCAATCATACCTTATTTTATCATCGCTTCTCCCAATCTCCCCTCCCCAGGGGGAGGGGCTGGGGGAGAGGCTTTTTATCCTATATTAATCTGCCGGGCCACTTTGACCTCCTCCTTCACTATCTTCGGAAGGTCCACGGTGAGCACACCGTCGTTCACCTTGGCAGCAATCTTCTCCTTATCTACATCCTCAGGCAGAATCAGCGTCTGCTCATACTGAGAATAGCTGAACTCGCGGCGCAGATAGCGCGTATTCTTGTTTTCCTCCTTCTGCTCCTGCTTTTTCTCCATCTTAATCACAAGGTTACCCTCATGGTTGATGTTCACGTCGAAGTTTTCCTTCTTCATGCCCGGAGCAGCCAGTTCCACGATATAAGCCTTGTCCGTTTCCTTCACGTTGATGGCCGGAGCCGTAGCATTAGCCTTCGGCATGAAGTCTGTGTCAAAGAAATCGTTAAACACTGTGGGCAGCCACGAATTACGTCTTGCAAAAGTTGGATACATCATAATCATTACCTCCAATTATATTTTTAAGTTGTTACTTTTTATTGTTTTTACTGTTTGGAGCCTTGCGGCTTCACCCTTATATTTGCAACTTACATGCCATTGCCCATATTCTGCCATTCTGTCAAAACAAAATGACAATCTGGCGATATTACGCTAAAAAGTATTTCTGTATCGACCCCTACTCCGCCGCCTGATTCCCTCGCGCGTGCGCGCGAAATTTCTGATTTAAGGGTGCACGGGTGCCACATCCCCTTTGTATAAAGGGCTGGCACCCTCTCCGGAAGGGTGCAAAGCCCCTGTACAAAGGGGATGTGGCACCCGTGCACCCTCAAATACAAAAAATCTTTGTAGATGAATTTGTCATTCTCGGAAAATTTGCCTAAATTTGTAGGCAGATTACAAACCATTGAATCATCATGCACATAGCTGTAGCAGGAAATATAGGAAGCGGGAAATCCACGCTCACGCGGATGTTGGCCAAACACTACGGATGGGAGGCCAGATTCGAGGCGGTGGACTATAATCCTTATCTGGAGGACTATTATAAAGATATTCCACGGTGGTCGTTCCCGATGGAGGTGTATTTCCTGAAGGAACGCTTCAAGGACTTGCTCGATATCCGAAAGGCTGACCATACAGTGATACAGGACCGTACGATTTTCGAGGGCGTATATGTGTTCGGAGCAACAAACAAGGAGATGGGCAACCTGAGCGACCGCGACTTCGATACGTATATGGAACTGTTTGAGCAGATGATGCAAATCGTGCGGCTGCCCGACCTGATGATCTATCTGAGGGCTTCAGTGCCCCATCTCATCGCCAATATCCAGAAGCGGGGACGCAACTATGAGCAGACCATGCAGCTGGACTATCTGGAGAATCTGAACACCCGCTACGAGGACTTTATATATAATAGGTATAAGGGACGCGTGCTGGTGATAGAGAAGGACCAGACGGACTTTGAGCATAATGCCAAGGAGTTCGGCAGTATCGTGGATCGCATCGACGCACAGTTGTTCGGACTGTTCTGAGAGTGAAGAATGAAGAGTGAAGAGTGAAGAATTTGCTACCGCGCGAGCTTATTCTGAAACTTGAAAACCTGAAACCTGAAACTTAAAAATATTATCCCATGCACATCGCAATAGCAGGAAACATAGGTAGCGGCAAGACTACCCTGACGAAGATGCTTGCCAAACGTTACGGCTGGACTCCAAGGTTCGAGCCTGTAGATAACAATCCGTATCTGAGCGATTTCTATGCCGATATGACGCGCTGGTCGTTCAATCTCCAAATATACTTCCTGAACAAACGTTTCAAGGAGGTAGTGGAGATTTCAAAAAGCAAGGAGACGATTATCCAGGACCGCACGATCTTCGAGGATGCCAAGATATTCGCTCCTAACCTGCACGACCAGGGAATGATGAGCGACCGCGACTTTGACAACTATGCCGACCTCTTCGACCTGATGATTTCGCTGGTGAAACTGCCGGACCTGATGATCTATATCCGCAGCAGCATCCCGAACCTGGTGAACCAAATTCAGAAACGCGGACGTGACTATGAGCAGACCATCCGACTGGACTACCTGAAGGGTCTGAACGACCGCTACGAAGAATGGATTGAAGGTTACAAGGGGCACTTGATTATCATTGACGGGGATACATGCAAATTTGGCGAGAATCCGCAGGACTTTCAGAAAGTCACTGATCAGATTGACGCCAAACTCTTCGGACTATTCCCGATGGAATAGAGGCCCCCTCCCGGCCTCCCCCAAAGGAGGAGGAGTTCTGTTTCCCCTCCCTTTGGGAGGGACAGGGGTGGGCTCTTACTTCTCTTCGAAATCGGTGATACCGTTTCTCACGAGGATGTTGTACCAGGTGAGCAGTTTCTTGATATCGCTATCGTGAACACGGTCGCGGTCGAAATCGGGAAGCACCTGGGCGAAATAGTCGCGCAGCTCTTTGCTGGAAGCCTTCTTGATATTGAAAGACACTTCCTTACCTTCTTCCTTATCACGGAGGCTAGCGAGGATGGTCATCAGGGGAACATCCTCCGCATCGGTGTACATGGCGATGTCGGCCAGCGAAGTCACGCGATCGGTGGCGAAAGCGGGCATACGCTTGTGGGTTTCGTCAAGAGCCTCAACAATGAGGTTCATCTTACCTCTTGAAACAAGTTTATAGAGGCCAGGTTTTCCTGCAATGGAAAGAATTGTCTGTTGCATTTTCGTTTTGTTGTTTATTTGTTGAATAATAGTATCTATTTGTGGTCCGATGTCCTGAAGTCCATCGTTTACAATCTCGTAATCGCTCCGGCGCCGCACTTCTTCCTGGGGGAACTGCTTGGCAAGCCAATCAAGCGCTCGCTCACGCGTAAGCCCGTCGCGAGCCATCACCCGCTGGATACGCACTTCTTCGGGAGCCGTCACACAGATGACGCAATCCACCAGATGGTCAAAACCGCTCTCGAAGAGTATGGCACATTCCATCCAGTCGTAGCCCGAAGCCTTGAAATCGTCAGCAACGGCAGGATGAACGATGGCATTAACGGCCTTTTGGTTCTCATCAGAAGCCAGAAGGAATGCGGCCATGATGGGTTTCACCAACTGTCCGTCGTGATAGACCGCCGCTCCGACGAGCGTTTTCAGCTTCTCCTGAAGAGTGGCTGAGGTGCGCATCAACCGCTTGGCTGCCGCATCACAGTCATAGACACGGATACCTCGTTCGGTCAGATGCCGGCACACGTAGCTCTTGCCACTGCCGATTCCTCCGGTGACGGCTATCTTCATTGGGTCTCTATCAGATAGTCCACCTCAGAGATTTCGAGGCGGGGATTACGGACACCCTGAGGCATCGCAACAAGCGAGAGCGAACATTTCTCCGACGGATGGGCCTCAATATCGCTATAATCGGCTTCCACGCGGAACTGGTTGGCAGAGATGTTGCGCACGTTTCCGACACCCGTCACGAAAAGCACTTTCACGCGAGAGGGGAAGGTGCGCAGTGTCTTTCCTTCGGGCATGTTGACGGCCGTGATGGGCACCTCCACATTGGCCTCGGTCAGAATGTCGGGATAGATGGTCACCTTCACTTCCGAGGGCACAAATTTCGCACCCAATACCTTCTTCAAGGCCACGGTCCTGACAATGGTGTCGGTCAGATTGCTGATCACCATATTCTCCGTAAAGGCATAATGGATACTGTCGAGCAACGACTTGCGCGCATAGACATCCACCCGTTCAGGAGAAAAGACGATTCGGGAGACATAGTGACTCTGCCCCATCACAATCTTGCCATTAAGCCGCAACGGCACAGTCTTACTCTTGCCGCGGGTGAAATAATAGACCAGCCGGTCGGGCTTCAGCGATATGATCCGCGACGACTTGGACAATTGCTGATAGATGAGCTTCTGGAGTTCGCTGGTAGAAACGGTACTCTTCTCGTCTTTGGGGGCGTGAAGCTTATAGTCGATGGATATCGGATCGTCGGTCAGTGTGTATTTATAGGCCAGGAGGATGTAGCCCTTGTCGCGGATGGTGACCTTCACCGTATCATCCACTTCGCTGGTTACCACTATATCCTTGGGCACATTCACCAGTCGCAGAGGTACGGAAAATTCGCGTTCATAAGTCTCTGTCACCGTGATGACGAGCCAAAAGAGGCCGCTCACGCTGAGAAAGAACAAAAAAATCAGAAACTCCTTGTTCACGATGGTGGACAAGAAGTTCCTGACTAAGCTGAATATGCGTGCTCCGCGTCTGCCCATTTATTTAGCCTGTGTCTGCTGCATGCCAGAGGCATCAGCGAAGACATAACCACGATCTACGGTAATATTCACGCCACGTGCAATCTCCACCTCGACGGTGTTGTCCTGCATGTTGATACGCTTCACGGTGCCATAGATACCGCCGCCGGTAATCACTTTCGTTCCTTCAGTCAGCGAGTTCTGGAAATTGCGGATTTCCTTCTGCTTCTTCTGCTGGGGATGAATCATGAAAAACCACATGATGGCAAAGATGGCCACCATCATAATGAGGAAGCTCATGCCTCCGCCGCCACCTTGAGCGGCCTGGGCTGCTAAGAATAATGTTGTCATGTTTTATATTTTGATTTATTGATAGACTGATAAACGGAAGCCGGATAGCCGGCTAAACGCAAAAGGCATCAATGGTGCTCGAATCGGTTATGACGCTCAGGTACGGGCTTCATCATCTTGCCCGTGGCGTTGAGATAGCGGGCAATGGCATCGAGCATGCCGTTGATATAGCCTGAACTCTTAGGCGTGCTGTAGAGCTTAGCCAACTCCACGTACTCATTGATAGTCACCGAGACAGGAATACCCGGGAAGGTAAGCATCTCGGCAATGGCAATCTGCATAATCACCACATCCATATAGGCCAGGCGTGAGAAGTCCCAGTTGCGCGAAGTCTCGCTCATATAGCGCTGATACTGGTCACCATTGAGGATGGTGGCGCGGAAGAGCTTCTGTGCGAACTCCTTGTCTTCAATGTCCTTGTATTCGGGGAGCAGTTCCTGATTCTTCTGATTCTTGGGGTCGAAGCGCTTGATGGTTTTCACCACGAAGGTGTCAACCGTCTCCTTATCGTCGTTCCAATAGAGCGATTTCTCTTCGAGCAGCGCATCAAGGTCGGCATTGTTCATGATGAGCACCTTGTAGATCTTGCGCCAAATCTCACGGTCATCTTCATAGGAATCCTCCTCGGAATCCATATAGCTCTGATAGATCTGGCTCTGCTCAATCTGGTCGAGCAACTTGCGCACGAACTCTATATTGTCCTCCCAAGTCTGCTTCTGCGTCTCAACGAATTCGCAGAGCTGCTTGTTTTCTTCCAGCTGGAGTGCGAACTTATTGTCGGCAAACTTTGAAGATGGGATCTCGCCACCTTCACGCTTCGCACGCGCAGTGCCCACCTCCACACGGTGACGGGCCTCGCGGGTGACGGCAACGATAAGGGCGAGGAGATAATTATACAAATCGTAGGCCTTGGAGAGACTGAAAAGCAATTCCTTCTCTGCATTGTCCATATTCCGGTTTCCGTTTTGATAGTATGCGTAGGTTAACTGGACAATCTTAATCCGAATCAGTTCTCTATTAATCATCTAAATTTGTGTTTTTATACATTTACGAATCTGTTTACGATGCAAAATTACATAAAATATGTATTTCACGCAAGAAAAAACCTCAGATTTTTCATTTTTTTATTCTTTTATTTTTTTATTCGTGCAAAAAGCACTACCTTTGCACCGCTTTTCCAAAAGCACTCCCAAAAGTGTGATGGTAAATTAAGCAAGCAGTTTAAATCATTTAACAACTTAATTTTAGAGTAACACATTATGTTAGAGATTAATGTTACAGGTCAGAAGAGAAGCGACCTTGGCAAGAAGGCTTCCAAATTAGTACGTAAAGAAGGACTCATTCCCTGCAACCTCTATGGTGAGAAGCGTGGTGAGAACGGTCTGCCCGAGGCAGTGGCTTTCACATGCCCCATGTCTGAACTCCGCAAGTTGGTCTATACTCCCAACATCTACATGGTGAACATCAACCTCGACGGTGAGGTGAAGAATGCCATCATCAAGGAGTTGCAGTTCCATCCCACAACCGACGCTCTGCTTCACGTTGACTTCTATGAAGTGAATGAGGAGAAGCCCATCGTGATGGGTGTTCCCGTAAGGCTGAACGGTCTGGCACAGGGAGTGCGCGACGGTGGCCGTCTGAGCCTCATCGTGCGCAAGGTGAATGTTCGTGCAAAATACACCGACATCCCCGAAGTTCTGGATATCGACGTTACCAACCTGACTATCGGTAAGAGCATCAAGGTTGGCGACCTGCAGTTCGAGGGTCTGGAGATGGTTACCAGCAAGGAAGTTGTGGTTTGCACCATCAAGGCTACCCGTAAGTCTAACGCTGCCGCTCAGGCAAGTGAGGATGAGCAGGCTGCTGAGTAATCTGCTCCGCTTTTTCAAAAAGACTGAAATTCAGATGGACAAATATCTGATTGTGGGATTGGGAAACCCCGGTGCTGAATACGAGGGTACTCGCCACAACACAGGATTTATGGTATTGGACGCCCTTGCTAAGGCGTCCAATATTGTTTTCGAAGACAAACGGTATGGTTTTGTGGCCGAGACATCATTGAAAGGCCGCAAGATGATTCTGCTGAAGCCCACCACGTTTATGAATTTGAGCGGAAACGCCGTGCGCTACTGGATGCAGAAGGAGAATATCGACCAGAAACGGCTGCTGGTAGTCGTTGACGAGCTGGCATTGCCTTTGGGAACATTCCGTCTGAAGGCCAACGGCTCGAACGGCGGTCACAACGGACTGGGCCATATCCAGCAACTCATCGGTCAGCAGTATGCCCGCCTGCGCATGGGTATCGGCAACGAGTTCAACCGCGGCGGACAGATTGACTGGGTGTTGGGGAAATACAGCGATGAGGAAAAGCAAAAACTCCAGCCGGCCATCGACACGGCCGTAGAGGTAATCAAGAGTTTTGTGCTGGCAGGCATCGACATCACCATGAATCAATACAACAACAAAGGCAAGAAAGCAAAAGAATAGGAATACATGGCTGAAACCGCAAGAATAGACAAATGGCTCTGGGCTTCGCGCATCTTCAAGACGCGCTCGATAGCCGCCGATGCCTGCAAGAACGGGCGTGTGGTGGTAAACAATGCCAACGTGAAACCCTCCCGTCCGCTAAAGGTGGGCGAAGTGGTTCATGTCAGGAAACCTCCCATTACCTATTCTTTCCGTGTGTTGAAATGTATTGAACAGCGCGTTGGAGCCAAACTCGTTCCCGAAATCTACGAGAATGTCACCGATCCCAAGCAATACGAACTCCTGGAGATGAGCCGCATCAGCGGATTCATCGACCGTCAACGTGGCACGGGCCGTCCCACCAAGAAAGACCGCCGTGCCATGGATGCTTTCACGGACCCTGCCCTCTTCGGCTTCGGGATTGACGAAGACGATGAAGACGAGTTCGATTTCGATGAAATATGAATACGCCCAAAATCCATATCGGTGAACATTAATTTGGGAATTTCACAGAAAACAATTATCTTTGCAGGCGAAAAATAAAGGATCACACAGCAAAGAATAATGACAAACGTGGCAATCTTCGTGTCGGGAAGCGGCACAAACTGCGAGAACATCATCAGGTATTTCAAGGATTCTGAGGAGGTTAAGATAAGTCTTGTGCTCAGCAACAAGGCGGATGCCTACGCGCTGGTTCGCGCCAAGAACCTAAATGTGCCTACGGCCATCATGAATAAAAATGATTTCAACGACCGCGAGAAGATGATGACGCTGATGAAAGAATACGAGATCGAGTTCATCGTCTTGGCCGGTTTTCTGCTTATTGTTCCCGATTTTCTCATCGAGGCTTATGACCGTCGCATGATCAACATCCACCCTGCCCTGCTGCCGAAATACGGTGGAAAAGGAATGTGGGGACATCATGTGCACGAGGCCATCAAGGCTGCCGGTGAAACTGAAACAGGCATGACAGTCCACTGGGTGTCAGACGTTTGCGACGGCGGCGAGATCATTGCGCAGTTCAGCACCCCGCTTTCGCCAGACGACACCCCCGACGACATTGCCCATAAGGAACACCTCCTGGAAATGGAACATTTCCCGAGAGTCATCGAGGAAATCATTTCAAACATCCAGAAAGTATAAATAAAAGAGAAGTGGTAAACACTCGTTTACCACTTCTCTTCGTTTAATACTCTATTATCAGAAACGACGACCACCGCCGCCACCAAAGCCACCGCCGAAGCCACCACGGCCACCGCCGAAACCACCGCGGTTACCGCCACGACCACCACGCATGCCACCCATACCAGGCATCATACCGGGCATACCCATACCGCGCATCATCTGACGAGCCTGACGGCCACCGAAGGCATTGAAACGGTAGATTACGTGCAGCATGGCATAGCTATTGATGCTGTTATACTCGGTGTCGGTACGCTGCATGGCAGTAATCGAACGGCTGTATGAGCTCATCTGGTGGAGCATGTCATAGAACTGTAAGGAAACGGTGAGCGCATTGCCTTTGAGGAAGCTCTGTGATATCTGGGCATTCCATACCAGTTCGTTAGTGTTCATTGCCTGGTCGCTATAACCGCGACGGCTCTGGTTGTGGAGATCGGTTGACAGGCTGGTACCCCACGGTGCGAAGATGTTGATGCTGCCACCGTATGAGAACTGCCAAGTGTCAAGGTTGCTCTGGTCCTGGAATTCATTGCGGGCACGTGTGTAGTTCACGGATCCATCGAGTGCAATCTCGAACCAATCCTTACGGAAACTACCCTGCAGGCGCTCCATAATCATCGTGTTCTTAGTGGTGTTCTTGATAGATTCATTTATGTCGTTATCGAACATATAGCCTACATTGTTGCTATGATTGAACATCGTGAATGTGTTCACGTTCCATACTCCTGCGCTGTCGATAGCCGTGTTGAACATAAAGCCCAGACTGGCGTTCCAGTTACCATTTATATTTTCCGGCTTGGTAATCTTACCACCGGTATCTTTGACATATTGAACCATGTTAGAGATGGAGTTCCGCGTGTTGCTATAGTTTCCGAACAACACGATGGAACGCATGTGATCCTGCATGTATGTATTGAAGTTCACGCGGAGGTTGTTGGTAAACGAAGGTTTCAAGCCCGGGTTACCCTTTGTGATGTTCAGCGGGTTGCTGTCGTCAGTGATATCAAGCAGGTCACTCATCTGCGGCTGCTGGGTGGTACCGCGGTAGTTGACACGCAGTTCCGTGGTGTAGTTCGGGCGATAACGGAAGTCGATGGTCGGGGTTACATTGAACACCGTACGTGTGGTGTCGGCATGCACGCCTCTGTAATTCTGGATGAAATGCGACTTTTGCGGCTGGAACATCAAACCGGCATTGAACTGATAGGTGTCGCTGATTTTACGGAACATCACGTCAAACTGGTGAATATAGTTCTTATACTCGGAGAAACGGCTCTGGTTCTCATCATAGTAAGGCGAGTCAGTGCCAACAGGATTCGATATCAGTGACAGATAGTCGTCAAAACCACCATATACCGGTTCGATTCCGCTGAAGATATCGCCCAGAGGGCTGTACGTATAGGTAGAGCGGTCACTCTTATTATAGCTATACCTGAACTGATAGCTGAACTGCAGGTACGTGCGCTTGGCTATCGGCTCGCTGTAGGTTGTCTGGATGCTATAGTTCCAGTTCTTTGTCGGCGTCAGGTTATACCGGTTGGTATATTGTGTGGCGTTACCACTGGCCAGCTGCGTTTTATAGTAGTTCACCTCCGACAATGACAGGCTCTTGCTTTCCTGATCTCCATAACCGAAGTCACCGCGTAAGGTTACGTTACGACCGTTTTTGCTCAAGCGGCGGTTGATCTGCAACATGGCATTAGCTGATGTATTGCTGCTGTTACTCAGCGAACCGCTACGGTTCGTATTCACCACGATTTCGTCGGCAACAAGCTCTTCGATGGAAGCTGAGGCCAGCGGGTCGGCAACGTAGAGGTACGGATCCGCATCGAAGGTGGCCGACACGTTGTCGATGGGGCTTCTGCGGCTATCACTGCTAGTGACGCGAAGGCTCGGACGGAACATGACATTCGTCATCGAGTCAGGGCGCCATTCCAAGCGCAACTGGGCATTCCAGTTATTAGAACGGCTAAGGCTCTTGCTGAGGCTGTTGGAGAACTGGTTGGAACCGAAGTTTTCAGTTGCCGAGCGCGACCATGTGTCACCGTCTCTGTGATTCCAGCGCAGGCTGGCATCCAACTCTAGGTTCTTGCTGTTGTCGTAGTTGAAGTTCAGACCTGTCATCTTGCTCGCATTAAGACCGTTGCGACCGCCGAAGCGACCGCCACCGCCACCACCTGGGAATCCCATGTCGTTCGTGTTATTGGCATTGAACATGCCCGTGATGCGAGAAGTGCTATTCTGGTAAGAACCCATCAGGCGGCTCGAATAGCGGCCCTTCGTACCCGCACCAAGGTCGGCATTTGCGAAGAAGCCCCTGTTCATGCCCGGCTTGATACCGAAGTCCAGCACGGTTTCCTCGTTACCGTCGTCGATTCCCGTCACACGGGCAAGGTCGCTCTGCTGATCGTAGGCACGAATATTATTGATGATGTATGTCGGCAGGTTCTTCATGGCTGTCTGTGTGTCACCCGTCATGAATTCCTTACCGTCAACGAGAATCTTTTTAACCGTCTTACCATTGATGGTGATCTTTCCGTCGTCATCCACTTGGGCACCTGGCAGTTTCTTCACCAACTCCTCAGCAACACTACCCTCCGGGGTACGATAGGCGGCTGCATTATAGATGAAGGTATCTTTCTTCACCGTCACCTTCGCGGCCTGGGCCGTTGCCGTTACGCCTTTCAGCATGATTGCATCTGAACCGAACGTCAGTGAACCCAAATCCACGTTCTTATCATCTTGGATATTGACATTCTTCACAATGGGTTTGTAGCCTACACCCGAGATCTTCACCAGATACTTGCCATTCTCAGGAGCAGTAAGACTGAACTTTCCTTCTTCGTTGCTTAACGAGCCGGTTATAAACGTACTGTCAGTTTTTAGGAGTTGTACTGTGGCCTGCATCACTGGTTCTTTGGTGTCGCGATCGGTCAATGAGCCTGAAATACTCCGTTCTTGGGCTTGCGCCGATACGGTTGCCAACAAGGCTGCCACCATCAACAAAAAGATCTTTCTCATCTGATTATGTATATAATTTAAACTTTTTACCTCTAATAATTGTGTGAAGTACATTCTATTGACGTTACAATTAAAGATTAGTTTAATCCAAAGACGTAAAAAAGTAAAAAAAACACCTTTTTATTTCACATTTCGATAAATTAGCGTAACTTTAAATAAGATACTTTCGCTCGACAAAGCAAAATAAAACGAGTTTTATTTGCATTTGTTCTCGCTTAATCGTATCTTTGCAACCGGATTTTTACGTTTAGAGGTTATGGAGCAGAGAATTATTATTTCAAGAAACTTACATCAGGAACTGGCAACGGCAATCTCGGAATGTGAGCACGACAGACTGTTTGTGCTTACCGATGAGAACACGGAAAAGAATTGCTGGCCGCTCATAAAGGACTTCCTTTGCCTGCGCAATGCCCAGCTGATAACCATCAAAGCCGACGACACGAACAAGACGCTTGAATCCGTCTGTCATGTGTGGAGCGAACTGCAACGCATGGGGGCTACCCGTCATTCATGTATGATTAATCTCGGCGGTGGCATGGTTACCGACCTCGGCGGCTTTGCAGCCTCTACCTATAAAAGAGGTATCGACTTTATCAACATACCCACCACGCTGCTTGCCATGGTGGATGCTTCAGTAGGCGGCAAGACCGGCATCAACTACGGCGGACTGAAAAACGAAATCGGCGTGTTCAACGATTCCAAATACGTCATCCTCGACACCCACTTCTTGCAGACGCTCGACCGCGAGAACATTCTTTCGGGCTATGCCGAAATGCTGAAGCATGGCCTGATTTCAGACGAAAAGATGTGGGCGGAACTGATTGGGTTTATGGATGATATCTCCACCCTAAACCAACTTCTGGCCGATTCCGTCAAGGTGAAAGAGCGTATCGTTGAAGAAGACCCGAAGGAGCACGGCATCCGCAAGGCCCTGAATGTGGGTCATACCGTGGGCCATGCTTTTGAGAGCTTCGCCATGAAGAAGGGGAAACCGATTCTCCACGGTTATGCCGTTGCCTACGGTATGATTGCCGAACTCTATCTGAGTGCCGTGAAATGTGGTTTCCCGCAAGACAAATTGCGCCAGACGGTGAACTTCATACGCGAACAATATGGTCAGATGCTTATCACCTGCGACGATTATCCCGAACTCTTGGAGCTCATGACACACGACAAGAAGAACTCTTCGGGACAAATCAACTTCACGTTGCTGGGCAACATCGGTGACATCCGCATCAACCAGACTGCCACGGAAGAAGATATCAAGGAAGCGCTCGATTTCTATCGGGAAGGATGATTTTTTAGTGTAGAGTGTAGAATGTAGAATTATGATAACCGTGCACGCCTGGAGTTTGCGCAAGAATCAGCCTCCAGCAGTAATCATAATTCTCCATTATCCATTCTCAATTCTCCATTAAGCAACTCTTCCGCTTTCTTTCGGGCGGGCTTTCCGGTTTCAGTCATAGGTATTTTTTCAACAAAGACATAATCCCGCGGCTGCCAGTATTTGGGAAGATACTGGCAGCAGGCCATCTTTACTTCCTCCATGTCATTCGATTCCGTGAGAAGCACTACGGCTTCGCCGAACTTTTCATCCTTGCGCTTGGTAATCAGGAACGGTTCGCGAACATAGGGTTTCAGGATGCGTTCCACTTCTTCGGTCTGAATCTTGATGCCGCCAGAACAAATCACGTTGTCCTTGCGTCCGATGATACGGAATCCCGCTTCGCTGATTTCCACAATATCGTTGGTCATCAGGCGCTCTGCGCAAACCAGCGGTGCATCAATAACCAGGCAGCCTTCTTCATTCTGTGAGATCTTCACGCTGGGGAATGGCTTATACCATTCGCTGGCCTCAGGGCCGTTCAAGCGTCTCAGGGCGATGTGCGAGAGGGTTTCGGTCATCCCATAGGTACTCCAAACATAGTTTGGAAAGTCCTTCAGTTCCGAAGCCATAGCCTCATCAATGGCACCACCACCAATAATGAGATGTTTGATTTGCTTCAAACGTTCACGCTCCTGCGGAACTTTCAGGGAATTATAGACCTGCATGGGAACCATGGCGGCAAAGGCAAGCCAACCGAGCCCACCGACCCCCCTCCAACTCCCCCGAGGGGGAGAGAAAAACCCAGAGCAGAACTCTCCCCCTCGGGGGAGTTGGAGGGGGGTCGGTTGGGGGCTTAGCGGATGCCCCGACGGTTCCACCACAATCAACTCCAGATTTCTAACCAGAGAACGGACCACCATCATCTTACCCGCAATATAGTCCAACGACATACAGAGTAAAGCCGTGTCGCCTTCTTTCAATCCGAGGAAATCACAGGTAATCCTTGCCGAAGCCTCCATACGGCGTTTCTCCACCCACATCGGTTTCGGCGTTCCAGTGGAACCGCTCGTATGCACCAGCACCCGTTCGGAGTCATTGTTCCATTCGTTAAGAAATTCCTCTAAAGTCATATCGACCCCCCTTCCGACTTCCCCCGAGGGGGAAGGGTTTGACTTGAAGTTGTCCTCTCCCCCTCGGGGGAGTTGGAGGGGGGTCTCACCCATAGTCTCTCTCCCCGTATCTCAAGCGGCATAGGAATATTATCCGTAAAGAGCATACCCGTGCCCAAGCCTTGCGGCATCGTGATGTCGGGACCATAAACATCGTAACAGAAATGAGCAATGGCATTCAGCCCAACGTTGCTCTCTAAGGCGGAAGTAATCCATGAGCCGATACCGCGCTCATCGGCCATCTCTATCCATTCACGACAACCTCGCATTCCACCATGAAGTGACGGTTTCAGGATGATGTACTGCGGACGAATGGTGTCCAGCAGGGCCGCCTTCATCTGGGGCATATTCACACCAATCAGTTCCTCATCCAAGGCAATGGGCAGCGGAGTCTCACGGCACAATCGAGCCATCTCAGCCCATTGGTGTTGGCGGATGGGCTGCTCGATGGAATGGATATCATACTGGGCTAACTGTTCAAGTTTCTGCATGGCATCCTCTGGCGAGAAGCCACCATTGGCATCCACGCGCAACTCGATCTGCTCCTTCGAGAAACGACTGCGGATAAAACGTATGAGTTCTATCTCGCGTGCCCAGTCGATGGCACCGATTTTCAGTTTCACACAATGGAATCCCTGATCGAGCTTATCCTTGATGCGCTGATACATCTCATCGAATGTTCCCATCCACACCAGTCCGTTGATGGGTATTGAGAAGCCTTCACGCGGAGGAAGCGTCTGACGCTCTAAATCCCAAAATGCTGTTTCCAGACCGAAAAGCATCGAAGGATAAGGCCGCAGCATCTCATACGGAATCGTGCCCGTCTGCTCCACCATATCGCAGAATGTCCGCAATGTCCTCCCATATTCAGGAGAAGCATCGCACGACAAATCGGGCAAGGGAGCACACTCCCCGATTCCCGTGTTACCATGCCCATCGGAGACGGTCAGCATCCAGGAATGCCGCTCCAGGTAAACGCCCCTCGACGTGCCTGCGGGCTGCTTGAAGTGGAACACCCGTTCCTCGATATCGATTTTCATTTTATGGAAACTTAGGATATTTATCGAAATCGGGCTTACGCTTCTCCAAGAAAGCCTTGCCGCCCTCTTGCGCCTCGTCCATCGTATAGTAGAGCATCGTAGCATCACCCGCCAGTTCCTGTATGCCAGCCTGTCCGTCGAGTTCGGCATTGAGTCCGGCCTTGATCATCCGGAGGGCCAACGGCGAACGCTCCATCATAATCTCGGCCCATTCCACACAGGTGTCTTCCAGTTCGGAGATGGGTACCACCTTGTTCACCATACCCATGCGTTCAGCCTCTTCTGCCGTATATTGTTTGCAGAGGAACCATATCTCACGCGCCTTCTTCTGTCCCACCATGCGAGCCAGATAACTGCTGCCGAATCCAGCATCAAAGGAACCGACCTTCGGCCCCGTCTGTCCGAAGATGGCATTCTCCGAGGCAATCGTCAGGTCGCACATCACGTGGAGCACGTGGCCGCCGCCAATGGCATAGCCGTTCACCATCGCAATCACCGGCTTTGGCAGTCGGCGTATCTGCATCTGCACGTCGAGCACCGACAGGCGTGGTACACCCTCCTTGTCGATATATCCGCCACGGCCTTTCACGTGCATATCGCCTCCCGAGCAGAAAGCATGCTTCACGTCCTCCAAGCGTTTCCCCTCTGGCACCTCACTCATGGCTCCCGTCAGGATAACCACCCTGATATTACTGTCTTCGCGACAAATAGAGAAGGCCTGCGAGAGTTCCAACGTCGTCAGCGGCGTGAACGCGTTGCGGTAGCGCGCCCTGTTGATCGTGATCTTTGCGATATGATTATACTCTTCAAAGAGAATCTCCTTGAACTCGTGCGTCGATTTCCATATTCTTTGTTCCATAATATATATTGGTTGATTAATGGGGCAAAGATACAAATTATCCGCGAAACTAATGCAAGTCTCGCGGATAATTTATGCGCATGTTATCCTAATTGATACTCGCCCGTACGGATGGCAGCGATGACACCGCCGTCGATAAGCAGGTCTGTGCCTGTAATGAACTTAGCATGCTCGCCAAGCAGGAAGGCGGCAGCCTCGGCAATCTCGTCGCTTGTGCCTACGCGCTGGGCGGCAGAGGCATCGATCATGCGCTGGTAGCCCTCGCCGTTGGCATTGAACTCATCGTTAGCCAGCGGGGTGACGATGATGCCCGGCGAAATAGTATTGATACGGGCACGACGCTGACGCCATGTGGTAGCCGCGGCGCGCTGGGCCTGCAGGTGGTTCAGTCGCTTGGCAATCATGTAGGCGAAGCCTGAGTTCTGCATGGCTACGTCTTTGATAAACGGCACGTTCTTCAGTTCCTCAGTAGGTGTGCGAACCAACTGTACCTCCACGTCGTTGGGAATCGGGTACATATAGGCAGCCTGACTCGAGATGATAAGTCCGGCACCGCCTGCTGCCATTACTTCGCCGAAGGCATCCACGGCATAACCCGTGCCCACCATGTCGAGATCTACGATATGTTCAGGGTTGGCCTGATTGGGCGATGCACCGGCTGTGTCGATGAAGTACATCACGGGGCCCAGTTCGGCGGCTTTTCTGGCGAATGCTTCCACGCTGTCCTTCTTCAGGGCGTTCACCACAAGTGTTTCCACATCGTAGCCACAGCGGCGGAAGTCCTCGCTGACGCGCTCCAATGCCTTCTCGCTGATGTCGCCCAAGAGAATCTTCTTGCCAGCACCGATGCGGCGCACGATGGCAGTTCCCATACTACCGGCACCCAAGAGTGCCACTACCTGTTTCTCGTTGTTTCTGTCGAATATCATCATGACTATTTACGATTTGATTATTTACGATTTATTTTGCGATTTGATTATATTCTCCGTTGTCTTCCATTGCTATTTATGAATTCTATGCCATTATTCTAATTTTTGTATCAAGTGCAAAAATAACCAATTCCGGAGAATAACGCGTCTTTTCCAGGCTGTTTTTAGGATGATTTATGAAAAAGTGACACAATTGTTGACCTGGATTTCGCAACGCTTTACCTGCATGCAGGCATTCGGCAAGTATTTCCCACGCATCAAAGGCTTCAGTTTCCATGAAGGAAACTATTAGTTTTTGTGGGAGAAACTGTTAGTTTTTATGGAAGAAACTGTTAGTTTCTATGGGTGGAACTGTTCCAAAGAATAAAGGAAAGCAAAACTTTTCCGCATGGTTTGTTTGGAAGTTAACGATAAAATTGTTATTTTTGCCCTCAAAACAGCAGGGAAGAAGGTCAAAGTGTTTAACGCACTTGCAAATCCCACAGAAAAATATGGATACAATGACAACTGAATTTATCATTCGCATACTGGTGGCAACCGTCCTGGGAGCCGTCATCGGATTAGACCGCGAATACCGCACGAAGGCGGCTGGATTCCGTACCCACGTGCTGGTGGCACTAGGCTCTGCCCTGTTTATGATTATCTCCGTTCATGGTTTCGACGACCTGCCGAAAGACCAGATGACGCTCCGCATGGACCCTGCACGCATTGCGGCCCAAGTGGTGACGGGTATCGGTTTCATCGGTGCTGGAACCATTATCTTTCAGAAGAATGTAGTGAAGGGACTGACTACGGCAGCCGGTCTTTGGGTCACAGCGGCCGTAGGTATGGCTTGCGGTGTAGGCATGTACACGCTGGCAGCCGTGAGCACGGTGATTGTGCTCCTATGCTTTGAGGCCTTCAATGCCTTCCTGCACAAGATGCACGGGAAGAATGAGGAGGAAGAAGAATAGCCACCTATTCTGAAAGACTGCGGTAATAATCTTGAAATACTTGTGCGTCGGTAGCTGCATCCGTAAACACTTCCAACAGTAGGGGACGTGCGCTTTCCTCCTTGAGGAGACGCTGGATACCGTCTTCCATTTCGGCCTCGTTACGGGCGCAGAGATATTCCACACCGTAACTCTGGCAAATACCTTCTGCTGAAGTATGATGGGTAGCCATCACATAATCAAGAGCCTCCGACCGACCATCGCCTATGGGTAACTGGTGGAAGATGCCGCCACCGCCATTATTAAGTAAAAGGATACGAAGGTTTCCTTTGAGTTGTTTGTTCCAGAGCGCATTGCTGTCGTAGAAGAAACTGAGGTCGCCAATCACGCAGAACACGGGCCTATCAGCAACAAGCGAGAATCCCGCAGCCGTGGAGAGCGAGCCCTCAATACCATTCACGCCACGATTGCAATAGACATAATGCCGAGCATAGATATTAGCCAGGCGGATGGCGGAACTGTTGGCATAGTGGATTATAGGGTGTTGGGTGTTGGGTGTTGGGTGTTGGCAGTTGTCGAAGTATTGTTCAAACATTCTTACGGCTGCCATCTGCGAGAAAGCGGGATGATAATTGTCGGCATGGGATTTTGCATGAGCAAGATCCTGAGCCCATCGTTGACGGAAAGCCGTCGGCTGTGGCTGTTTCTCCCGTAGCAAATCAGCCAACGTAAGCAGCATGGTCCACGTATCGCTATGCACCCAATGGTGGAGATTCATAAACGTGTCGCTGAGGTTCCCATTCTCGTTGGCCACCACGAAATAGCTGTCCTTGCATCCACGGAGGAACTTCTTCAAACGTTTACTCACGATTGTGTCGCCCAGATAGAGCACGAAATCGGGCATGTATTCAGGCTGTCCCACCACCCTATTCAGCACCTCATCGAAATGACTGGGACTACCGAAATCGCAGAGTGGTTCATGCAGCACCACGGCATAGTCAGCTACCAACTGGTAATCTTCGGCGTAGTTTTGGGGGTATGCGTCTTCTTGGGTCTGCCCAATCACAATCATGGGGCGCGAAGCATTTAGGAAACGCTCACCCACTTCAACGGCTATGGCTTCAAAATTAGGAAAATTACCTGTTCGCTCAATAGTACGCTCTTGCGGCAAAGATGACACCGTGAAATCGAACAAAGGTTCGCTGATGGGAACATTGATATGAACAGGGGCATCCTCCCAGCGCGATGCGAGCAAGGCCTCGTTCACCAGTCGGTTACAATACCAGCGGGTTTCGTCGTCATGGGGTTCGGGCAACGACACGGACTTCTGTACAAGACTTCCTAAAGCATGAGGTTGCTGAAGCGTCTGTCCGTCCAGCTGGTCAATCCATTGCGGTGGACGGTCAGCAGAAATAACCACCAACGGCAAATGCTGATACTTAGCCTCAGCCACAGCTGGAAGAAGATTGAGCAATGCCGTTCCCGACGTGACACAGACCGCCACGGGAAGCCCCGTACACTGGCACATGCCCAGCGCATAGAATCCCGCCGAACGCTCATCGGTAACGGGATGGCACTCAATATCGGGACACTCCGTGAGATTATGCACAATGGGTGAGTTGCGGCTGCCGGGGCAGACCACCGCATGGCGGACTCCGTGAGCTACAAGCAGACTGGTCAGTATGTTTACATTCTCCTTATTCGAGTACATTTCGCATTGTATTAAGTTTGGCTTCCGTTTCCTGCCACTCTGATTCCTCCACACTGTCTCTCAGCAGTCCGCCGCCGGCATAGAGAGAATAGTGACCGCCATTGATCATCATGCAACGCAGAGACACATAGAGATGAGTCTCACCCCCAGGCTGCAGAGGTCCTTGGAAACCACTATAGTAAAGTCGTGGAGAAGACTCATTGCGCCGGATAAAATCGAAGGCTTCACGTTTGGGAAGTCCGCAGACGGCTGGCGTGGGATGAAAAGCCCGTAGAAGTGTGCCCAGATGATGGATATCTGGGAGCGTAAACGTGAAATCCGACCGCAGGTGAGCAAGATTGGCCGCTCTTGTGGTGTAGGGACCCTCCTCGCCTATCCGATTGGTGAACTGTTCGAGGGTTTCCATCATATAGGTAGCCACATAGCGCTGCTCTCTGATATTCTTCTCACTCCATCTCACATCCTCAGAGAAAGGCATAGTACCGGCAAGGGCAATGGTCCTAAATGAAGATTCTTCAGCTGAGATACTCTCCAAGAGAATCTCAGGACTTGCCGTCAGCCACGTCCCACTCCGCGGAATACTCACCAGCGAGATAAACATCCGCGGATAACGCTCACAGGCTTTCTGGAATAGCATCAAAGGCGACTCGGGGTCTGTCTTATCCACATCCAGACGACGCGAAAGGACAATCTTACGGAAAGCGCCTTCCTGAAGTTGTGCATAGAAATTGCGGAAATCGAGATGATAGCGCATCTGCTGATGACTCGAAAAAGCAGACCGAACCGTCTGGGTGGGAAATACATAGTCAGAAAGCGCACCTGAAGAACACGCAGAAAAGACATCCTTACAATCCATCGTCTCCACACGACTCGGCGAGAGCAATAGGATAGGATGGTCAGGAGTGGCCGCAAAAGGGGCAAAGACATAGCCCTGCCGTTCATTAAGAGAGGTCAGCCGATGCAATTCCTCGGGCTCCCCCTCTTCCTGAATCATCAGCGTACACTTCTGGGAAAACGGCAACCGGAAGATTGCAAAACTACTCATCTTGGTGTTTCTTTGGGGTAATAATATAATTGGTGACGTGAACCGTAGAAATCAAATCACCCGCAGTATCTTTCAGATGGACATCCCATACATGGAGCGAACGTCCTTTGGAAACAAGATGGGCATAAGCCGTAACGGTATCGCCCTCAACAACGGCCTTCACATGTTCTCCACTAACGCTGATGCCCACGCATATCTTTCCCGGACAAAGGGCTGAGCTACCCACCCCGGCTACATTCTCTGCCAAAGCGAGCGAAGCACCGCCACTGAGAAAACCGAAAGGCTGACGATTGCGCTCATCAACCTTCATTCTTGCCATACAAGTATCGTTTTCGGGAGTTGAAATAAACTCCATGCCCAATGCTGTGGACAGATTGGGCTGTCGTTCTATGATTTTTCTGATAGATGATACATCCATAACGTTTCTTTCTTTTTGTTTTGCAAAAATACAGATTAATCGGGGAAATACCAAATAATTAACGAAGATTATAAGTGAAGGATTGGGAATAGAAACGACAGTTCCCTAAAGCAGGAAAAAAAGTGAGACGCCAATGCAGGAGATGACGGCACCCACGACACCCTTCAGCGTAATGGGAGTGCCGAAAAGCCAATGGCTCGGCCAAATAATGATGATTGGCGTCAGTGCCATCAGCGTGGAGGCAATGCCGGCAGCCGTATATTGGACGGCCATCAGCGAAAGGCCTACACCCACAAAGGGACCGCAGATGACGGCCAGGATGACATAGAGGAATCCCCGTCCATCGGTTCTGCTCCGCTTAAAGTCATCGAAGCCCTGATGTAGCCACATGATGAGCAAGAAACAGAAGAATCCGGCTATACAGCGAATCATGTTGGCACTGAAAGGAAGGATATTGACCACCGACGGCAGGATATCAGTAGGAACGTCCTGAGTGTAATAATCAAGACCTATCTTGCTCAACACCAGTCCTACACCTTGTCCCATACCTGCACCAACTGCCATCAAAACACCTTTCCAAGGCAGGCGCAAGGTGAGTTTATGACCTTCACCGCGACCGAGAATCGAGAGCACGATACCTGCCAGGGTAACGGTCATGGCCAACAAATTCTGAACCGTGAGTTGCTGCCCCAGCATCACCCATGCAGAAAAGGCGGTGGCGGCAGGTGCCAAAGTCATAAAGAGCTGCCCGTAAAGGGAACCGATTAGGATATAGCTCTTGAACAGACAGTAATCACCCATAGCATAACCGACGACGCCCGACAAAGCAAGCCAGAACCAGGCCTTGCCGCTGGCATAGACTGGATAGGGCTGTCCGAACGTCAGCCAGCAAAGTATGGCAATAAAAGAGGTGGCAATCAGCATCCGCCAAACATTGGACACAAAAACGCCCCAACGCTTGGACACCATTTCGCTGGCCAATGCTGCTCCCGTCCAAAAGACAGCCACCGCGAGTGATATGATTTCGCCTGCATATTGCATTTCGGGGTGCAAAGGTACGAACAAGTGAGCGAAAAGCCAAATTTATTTGAGTTTTTCCGAGCGGGAGTACTTTCGGCGAAGCCAAAGGTACGAACAAGTGAGCGAAAAGCCAAATTTAATTTTAATAAAATTCTTCCTTAAAACTTTGGATAATACATAAAATCTTCATATATTTGCACCAAATCAGAACTGCTGACGATGAGATTTAGTCTATGAAATACGTTAAACATCCCGAAAACCAAGCAAGAAGACTGTCTTTTTACCTTGCTATGGAAGAATATCTGGCTCGCCATACTGGCGAAAAAGCCTGTTTCTTCATGTGGCAAGTAAAACCCAGTGTGATTTTCGGACGAAACCAGTTTATCGGGAATGAAGTGAACCTAGACTACTGCCGCCAGCATGGCATAGAGGTGTTCCACCGCAAGAGTGGAGGCGGATGTGTGTATGCCGATCAAGACAACCTGATGCTCTCACTCATCACCCGTGAGGAGAATGTAAAGTTCGCCTTAAATCAATTTATGAATATGGTGATTCTGGTTCTTAGGAAACTGGGGGTGGAAGCAGTAGGCAGCAACCACAACGACATTATGATCGGTGACAAAAAGGTAAGCGGAACGGCTTGCTACAAATTAGACGGCCATTGTATCGTGCATGGCACCCTGCTCTATGACACCAACATGGAACACATGACGCATGCCATCACGCCCCCGCAGGAGAAATTGCAAAAAAACGGCGTACAGAGCGTACGCCAGCGCATTTGCCTACTCAAAGACTATATTCCCTACAGTCTTGAAGAACTCAGAAGTTTCATCCGGTCGCAGCTTTGCGAAGGAGAGCTAATGCTCACAGATGCAGACATCCAAGGCATTGAAGAGCTGGAACAGAAATACGAAATCATATAAACGCGCACAGCAAACAGTCAACTATTCAAAAAAATATAATCAACTAAAAAATCCAAAACAACGAAATGGAAAACAAAAGAACCTGTCTGTACGACAAACACGTTGCCCTCGGGGCACTCATCAGTCCCTTCGGAGGATTCGACATGCCCATTCAGTATTCGGGCATCGTCGATGAACATCAGGCCGTGCGCCAGCACTGCGGTGTGTTCGACGTGAGCCACATGGGCGAAGTGGCGGTGAAAGGCAAGGATGCCGAACGCTATGTGAATCATATCTTCACCAACGATGTGAGCCAAATGAGCCCCGGCAAGATTCTCTATGGAATGATGTGCTATGAAAACGGAGGCGTCGTTGATGACCTCCTGGTGTATAAGATGGCCGACGGTGATTTCTTCCTGGTCATCAACGCTGCCAATATCGACAAGGATTGGGAGTGGATTCAGCAACAGGCCGAGGGGTTCGATGTGGAACTCCGTAACTGCTCCGACGACTACGGACAGCTGGCCGTACAGGGCCCTGAAGCCGAAGCTGTAATGGAAGAAGTACTCAACATCAGATGCAAGGAACTCACGTTCTATACTTTCAAGACCATTGGCGATGTGATTGTTTCCCGTACGGGTTATACAGGCGAGGACGGATTCGAAATCTACGGCACGCCCGAATACATCCGCGAATGCTGGGACAAGCTGTTGGCCAGCGGACGCTGCAAGCCCTGCGGACTGGGTTGCCGCGACACGCTGCGTTTCGAAGTGGGACTGCCGCTCTATGGCGACGAGCTCTCGGCCGACATTTCTCCCATCATGGCCGGGCTGGGCATTTTCGTAAAACTCGACAAAGAGGAGTTTATCGGCAAGGAAGCCCTCGTCCGCCAGAAGGCAGAAGGTGTGGAGAAGAAACTGGTGGGTATCGAACTGGCCGACAAAGCCATTCCTCGCCATGGCTACACGGTTCTGAAAGACGGCGAGCCCATCGGTGAAGTAACCACTGGCTACCACACTATCTCCACCGATAAGAGTGTGTGCATGGCACTCATTGACAGCCGCTATGCCAAACTCGACACCCCGTTGGATATCCAGATTCGAAAGAAGGTATTCCCCGGGAAGGTGGTGAAAAAGCGTTTCTACGAGAAACATTACAAAAAATAACCGTCATAACGACATAACGTCACAACGACATAACGCAATAAAAAAAATACAACTATGGCAAAAGTAATTGAAGGACTCTACTACACAGAGAGTCATGAGTATGTGAAAATCGAAGGTGAGTATGGATATATCGGCATTACCGACTTCGCCCAGAATGCACTGGGTAACGTGGTCTATGTGGACATACCCGAAGTGGACGACGAGGTGGAAGCCGGCGAGGAATTCGGCGCCGTGGAAAGTGTGAAGGCCGCCAGCGACCTGATTTCTCCCGTCAGCGGCACCGTTGTAGAGGTGAACGAAGCCTTGGAGGACACGCCCGAACTGATCAATCAGGATGCCTTCGCCAACTGGATTATCAAGGTGGAACTCTCTGACATAGCTGAACTCGACAACCTGATGGATGCAGCTGCATATACAGCGTTCTGCGAGAAAGCCTGAGAGCCATCAACTATAAACTATCAACTATGAACTACAAATATTTTCCTCATACCGACGACGACCTGAAGCAGATGCTCGAAAGGGCGGGAGCCACTTCGCTCGACGATCTGTATGCCGACGTTCCTGAAGCCATACGGTTCAAGGGCGAATACGACCTGCCTGAGGCTAAGAGCGAGATTGAACTCCGCGAATATCTTCACGCCCTCGCCGAGATGGAAGCACCGCTCACGGTTTTTGCCGGAGCCGGATGCTATGACCACTATGCGCCATCCATCGTGCAGAACCTTATCGAGCGGTCGGAGTTCCTGACCAGCTACACGCCCTATCAGGCCGAAATATCGCAGGGCACGCTCCACTATATCTTTGAATATCAAAGCATGATGGCTGAGCTCACGGGCATGGACATCTCGAATGCTTCGCTTTACGACGGTGCCACAGCTACGGCCGAGGCCGTGATGATGGCATTCAGCACAGCAAAGAAAGCCACGAAAGTGCTGGTGAGCGATACCCTTGACCCGAAGACGCGCCGAGTGGTTGATACCTACGCCCATTATCATGGCATCGACATTGTCAGCATTGCACAGCGCGACGGTGTCACCGACCGCGATGACCTGCAACGGAAACTCGCCGAAGGAGGCGTGGCCGGCGTGGTGGTTCAGGCTCCCAACTATTATGGTATTATAGAGGACTTCACGGGAATGGCTGATGCCATCCATGAGCAGAAGGCACTCTTCATTATCAACAGCGTGGCTGCCGATCTGGCCGTACTGAAGACGCCCGGCGAATGGGGGGCCGACATTGCCGTGGGTGAAGGCCAGAGTCTGGGCATCCCCATGTCGTTCGGAGGTCCGGGCATCGGCTATATGTGCTGCACCGAGAAACTCATCCGCAAGATGCCAGGGCGCATCGTGGGCATGACGAAAGACAGCCGCGGACAGCGTGCCTTCGTGCTGACGCTGCAAGCACGCGAACAGCACATCCGCCGTCAGAAAGCCACGTCGAACATCTGTTCAAACCAGAGTCTGATGGCACTCTATGTCACCATCTATCTCTCCGTGATGGGCAAGCAGGGACTCCGTGAGGCCGCCGAACTTTCATACGCCGGTGCCCACGAGCTCTACGACAAGCTGCTGGCCACCGGATATTTCAAGCCCAGGTTCGATCAGCCTTTCTTCAACGAATTCTGCCTGACCTACGACGGCGACGTGGACAAACTGCTGGCTGAATGTGCCGAATGGGGTTACATGGCCGGTGTGAAGATTGACGAGCACACGATTATGCTTGCCGTCACCGAACAGCGCACGCCCGACGAAATTGACGACCTCGTAGATTCAATCATTGAAATTAAAACGCAAGAGGCATGAACAACAGACTTTATGGAAACCTGATTTTCGAACTCTCGAAACCAGGACGCAAGGGTTACTCACTACCCAAGAACGAATATAAACACAGGCTCAGCGAACTGCCAGCCCACTTGCTTCGCTCGCAAGATGCCAATCTGCCCGAATGCGACGAGATGACCGTCGTGCGTCATTACACGAATCTTTCTCACAACAATTTCGGCGTGAACGACGGATTCTATCCATTAGGCAGCTGCACCATGAAATACAATCCTGTCATCAACGAGGAACTGGCTGCCCTTGGGGCTTTTGCCGGTAAGCATCCGCTGCAGCCAGCCGATACCTGCCAGACCATGCTCCACCTCTACTACGACCTTCAGAAGATGCTCTGCGCCCTCACCGGACTGAGCGAATTCACGCTCAATCCCTGTGCCGGAGCCCATGGTGAACTGACTGGCCTCATGGTCATCCGCGCCTATCATCAGAGCCGCGGCGACGATAAGCGCACCAAGGTGATTATCCCAGACTCAGCCCATGGCACCAACCCCGCCTCGGCAGCGGTCTGCGGACTGGAGATCGTTGAGGTGAAATCAGGCCCTGATGGACTAGTTTCCTTAGATAATCTAGAAAATCTAGTAAAAGAACAGGGCGACAGCATTGCTGCCATGATGATGACCAACCCGAACACACTCGGCATCTTCGAAAAGAACATTCCGGAGATTGCGAAACTGATCCACGACTGCGGCGGACTGATGTACTACGACGGAGCCAACCTCAACCCCATGCTGGGCTATTGCCGCCCCGGCGACATGGGATTCGACGTGATGCACATCAATCTCCACAAGACTTTCTCCACGCCTCATGGTGGCGGCGGTCCCGGTTCGGGTCCCGTCGGTGTGCGCGAAGGCATGGAGTGTTTCCTCCCCACCCCGCGTGTGGTGTTCCACGAAGAGGAAAACGAATACTCCGTGGAAACAGGCCCATACGAAAAGTCGCTGGGCAGTATCGGCAATTTCTTCGGCAATTTCGCCGTCATGATTAAAGCCTACTGCTACATCCTCTCCTTAGGCAAGGAGAATATCAAGATGGTGGGACCATTGGCCACGCTCAATGCCACCTATATTAAAGAAAGCCTGAAAGACGACTACCTGCTGCCCATCAGCGGACTGACCAAGCATGAGTTCGTGTTCGACGGACTGAAGGACAAGTCAACAAGCGTCACCACCATGGATGTAGCCAAACGGTTGCTCGACTACGGCTACCATGCGCCCACCATCTATTTCCCGCTGCTCTTCCATGAGAGTCTGATGATTGAGCCCACCGAGAACGAGTCGAAGGAAACGCTCGACGGTTTCATCGACGTGATGCGTCAGATAGCCCGTGAAGCCCGTGAGAATCCCGAGCAAGTGAAGACCGCCCCTCACCAGACGCCCATCGGCCGAGTCGACGATGTGCTTGCCGCCAAGCATCCCGTGGTCACTTACCGCCAAATGCAGCAAGAACTGTAAACCATTAAAACGCAAAGGTACGAAGACTTTCAAAATCTTTGTGCCTTTGTGTCTTTGTGTTCAATAAAAAATCAAATCATGAAAACCGATTTAATCATTATCGGAGCAGGCCCCGGTGGTTACCGGGCTGCAGAATATGCCGCCAAGAACGGACTGCAAGTGGTAATTGCCGAAGTCGCAGAGGTGGGAGGCACCTGCCTCAACTGCGGTTGCATTCCTACCAAAACCCTCTGCCATCATGCAGAACTCATCGACAGTCTGCGTCAGACCGAAAGCAACGGGCTGAAAAATCTCCAGTTCGAAGTAGATTTCCCCGCCATTGCCGCTCGCAAGCAGCAGGTGGTGGAACATTTGCGGGCAGGAGTTGAAACGCTGCTCTCACAACCTGGCATCACCTTGGTAAGAGGCAAAGCTCAATTCAAAGACGACCATACGGTCATCATCGGCGAAGAGGAATACACAGCACCGAATATCATCATCGCCACAGGTTCCGAAGCAGCCCTCCCGCCTTTCCTTACCTCCCTCCCTATGGGAGGGTCAGGGGTGGGCTTTTCCACCGAGCTCCTCAACATCGACCACATTCCCAAGCGCTTGTGCATCGTCGGAGCCGGAGTCATCGGTATGGAATTCGCCTCGGCCTTCTCATCCTTCGGCAGTCAAGTGACGGTCATCGAATTCCTGAAAGAATGTCTGCCGCCGATGGACGGCGATCTGGCCAAGCGTCTGCGCAAGACGCTTGAGAAACGAGGCGTGGAATTCTTCATGCAGTCGGCCGTGAAGCAAATCGAAGGCCACACCGTCATCTTCGAACGAAAAGGCAAAGAACAGACCATCGAGGCCGACACCATCCTCATTGCCACAGGGCGCCGCCCCCGCACCGAAGGGCTCAACCTCGCAGCCGCCGGCATCGAATGCACACCCAAGGGTGCCATCCCCGTAGATGAGAATTTCCGCGTAATCAGAAAGTCCCCCTCTTCAGGGGGATTTAGAGGGTCTCAGCCTATCTACGCCATCGGCGATGTCAACGGCCTTCAGATGTTGGCTCATGCCGCCACCTTCCAAGGGTTCCGTGCCGTCAACAATATCCTTGGGAAAAGTGACGACATCGACTTCACGGCAATGCCCGCCGCTGTCTTCACCAACCCAGAAGTGGCTGGTGTAGGTCCCACCGAGGAGCAACTGAAAGCGTCTTCCAATGGTAACTACATCTGCAAAAAGGCTTACTACCGTGCCAACGGTAAGGCACTTGCCATGGATGCTACCGACGGACTGGTGAAACTGCTGGCTCATGCAGATGGCAGGATTATAGCTTGCCACGCAATGGGAGCCCATGCGTCGGATATCGTACAGGAAGCAACGGCACTCATCCATTGCCGGGCTACAATCAGCGACCTTGCCGAGACCATCCATATCCATCCCACGCTCGCCGAAATCCTCCATGATGCAGCCTTTTGATGAGTGTAGAGTTTAGAGTTGAGAGTTGAGAGTTATGATAACCATGCATGCCCGGAATCTGCAAAGAAATCTGCCTATAACAGTAATCATAACTCTAAACTCTACACTCTCAGTTCTACACTTTTATAAAATTCTTAATTCTAAATTCTAAATTCTAAATTTTATTTTGTACCTTTGTCGCCAAATTACAATTGAAACCGAGTAACTCGTAAATTTTTTAAAGGTGAACGTTTTAGAATTATCAGAACAAGAGATTGGCAGACGCGAGAGTCTGCAGGAACTGCGCCGCATGGGTATCAATCCTTATCCCGCAGCCGAGTACCCCACTAATGCTTTTAGCACAGACATCAAAGCCAACTTCAAGGATACGGCGGAAGACGGTGAGGATTCCGAAGCCGAAAAGCCACAAGTAGTCATCGCTGGCCGCATGATGAGCCGCCGCGTCATGGGTAAGGCGTCGTTTATCGAACTTCAGGATTCCAAGGGGCGCATCCAGGTATATGTCACACGCGATGACATCTGCCCGGACGAGAACAAGGATATGTACAACGTGGTGTTCAAGAAACTCCTCGATATCGGTGACTTCATCGGCATCCGCGGCTTCGTGTTCCGCACGCAGATGGGCGAAATTTCCGTCCATGCACAGGAAATCACGTTGCTCTCCAAGTCTTTGAAGCCCCTGCCCATTGTGAAATATAAGGATGGCGTGGCCTACGACAAGTTCGACGATCCCGAACTGCGCTATCGTCAGCGTTATGTTGACCTGGTGGTCAACGATGGTGTAAAGGAGACTTTCCTCAAGCGTGCTGTCGTCACCCGTACCCTCCGCAACATTCTCGACCGCAACGGCTACACCGAAGTGGAGACCCCTGTGCTGCAGACCATTGCCGGCGGAGCCTCAGCCCGTCCGTTCATCACCCATTTCAACGCACTCGACACCGATATGTATATGCGTATCGCCACCGAGCTTTATCTGAAGCGCCTCATCGTGGGCGGTTTCGAGGGTGTCTATGAGATTGGCAAGAACTTCCGCAACGAGGGCATGGACAAGACCCACAATCCCGAGTTCACCTGCATGGAGCTCTACGTTTCCTATAAGGACTACAACTGGATGATGTCGTTCACCGAGCAAATGCTCGAAGAAATCTGCATCGCCGTCAACGGTAAGCCCGAAGTGGAAATCGACGGCAACGTCATTTCCTTCAAGGCCCCCTATCGTCGCCTGCCCATCCTCGATGCCATCAAGGAGAAGAGCGGCTACGACCTGAACGGCAAGACCGAGGACGAAATCCGCGAGATTGCCAAGAAAATCGGCATCGAAGACACCGAGACCATGGGCAAGGGCAAGCTTATCGACGAGATTTTCGGCGAGACCGCCGAGGGCACCTTCATTCAGCCCACCTTCATCACCGACTATCCCGTGGAGATGTCGCCCCTGACGAAGATGCACCGCTCGAAGCCCGGACTCACTGAGCGCTTCGAACTCATGGTCAACGGTAAGGAACTGGCCAATGCCTACTCCGAGCTGAACGACCCCATTGATCAGGAAGAGCGTTTCATCGACCAGATGAAACTCGCTGCCAAAGGCGACGACGAGGCCATGATTATCGACCACGACTTCCTCCGCGCCCTGCAATACGGCATGCCTCCCACCTCTGGTATCGGTATCGGTATCGACCGTCTGGTGATGCTCATGACCGGTAAGTTTGCCATAGGCGAGATCATGCTCTTCCCCCAGATGAAGCCCGAGAAGAAAGCCCCGCGCAGTTCTGCCGCAGAATGGGCCGAAATCGGTGTTCCCGAAGAATGGGTTCCCGTGCTCAACAAGGCCGGTTTCTATCTTGTTCAGGACATCCGCGACCAGAAGGCCCAGGGCCTGCAACAGAAGATCGGTGACATCGTGAAGAAATTCAAACTCGACCTGCAGAAGCCCTCTGTACAGGAAATCGAGGAATGGATTTCAAAAAGTGAAAAGTTAAAAGTGAAGAGTGAAGAATAATTTCTCATTCTCTCAATTTCTCATTTTCTCATTTTCTCACTTGGCGGGATTATAAATCATGGATATGTTCTCATCACAAAAAGATATCGCTCCCTCCCTCACAGGGAGGGCTGGGGGTGGGTCCATTGCCATCATTGGCGGCGGCAGTTGGGCAACAGCCATCGCCAAGATTGTGGTGGGACATACCCACCACATCGGATGGTATATGCGCCGCGATGACCGTATTGACGATTTCAAGCGCCTCGGCCATAACCCCGCATATCTGATGAGCGTCCATTTCGACATCAGCGAGATAGACTTCTCGTCCGATATCAACAAAATCGTTCAACAATACGATACGCTCATCTTCGTAACCCCCTCACCCTACCTGAAGAACCACCTCAAGAAGTTGAAGACTCGGCTTCGCGATAAGTTCATCATCACCGCCATCAAAGGCATCGTGCCCGACGAGAACCTGGTATGCTCCGAGTATTTCCATCAGGTCTATGACGTACCCTACGAGAATCTCGCCTGCATCGGCGGTCCTTCCCATGCCGAGGAAGTAGCCCTCGAACGCCTCTCCTACCTCACCATCGGCTGTGCCGATAAGGAGAAAGCGCAAGCCTTTGCCAGCCTCATCGCCTCCGACTATATCAAGACCAAAACCTCCACCGACGTCATCGGCATCGAATATTCTTCCGTCTTGAAGAATGTCTATGCTATCGCCGCCGGTATCTGCAGCGGACTGAAATACGGCGACAACTTCCAGGCCGTACTTATGTCTAACGCAGCGCTTGAGATGAACCGCTTTCTCAGCACCGTGGCTCCACTCGACCGCAACATCAACGACTCCGTCTATATGGGCGACCTGCTTGTCACTGGCTACAGCAATTTCTCCCGCAACCGCACCTTCGGCACCATGATTGGCAAGGGCTACAGCGTGAAGTCTGCCCAGATAGAGATGGAGATGATTGCCGAGGGATTCTTCGGCACCAAGTGCATGAAAGAGATCAACCGCCACATGCACGTCAACATGCCTATCCTCGATGCCGTATATAATATATTGTACGAGCGTATCAACCCCCAGATAGAAATCAAGCTCCTCACCGATTCCTTCCGATAGAAACCTCACAGAAGCCTTCAGAAAAAAGGGCTTAATGTTGATTTGTCGATTTGTCGATTTCTTATCCAAAAATTCTTTACAAAAAAAACTCCCCTCCCCAAGGGGAGGGGCAGGGGGAGAGGCTTTTTTTTCAGATGCAACTCACCACGCCCAGCGCAGTGCCAAGGGCGGTCAGTGCAGCAATAATCACCTGTACAATCAGTTTTACGATGTCTTTCTTGCTCATAATAGTTAGGAAAAGCCCCCTCCAACCTCCCCCTTGGGGGAGGCTTACCGATAGGCGACCCCCTATATCCCCCTTAGAAGGGGGACCTGTCGGTGAGGGTATTTGTTAAAAGGGTTATAATCATTAGTTTTTGAAATCTGCCGTTTAGAAAGTCCTCCCTATACAGGGAGGATTAGGTGGGTCTCCCCCCCTCCCCAGGGGGAGGGGCAGGGGGAGAGGCTGTAGGGTTATGGGTTCACTTCCCCTTCTTCTTTTCCGCGCTCCTCGATTTCGCCAGCGTTGACCAGGGCGGCAACGGGAGCAAACGACATGTTCTTCACCAGGCGCTTCGTGCGCTTCTTAGTGGCCGAATCCACGTCCTCCACGGGCTGGAACAGCACGCGCACGCCCTTCAGGTTCTCCGCGATATTGAACTTCTTCACGTCGTCAGCGCCCTTCGAAGACATGCCAATTTTGAACGTGCCGAAACCATCGATCTTCACGCGCTGCGAAGCCTTCAGCGCATCAGAGATTACCTCCACCATCTCCGTCAGCACGGCCAGCGCGTCCGACTTCTTCGCCGTAGAGTTACGCTGAATCAGCTCGGCGATGCCGTTCAGGTCGAGCGTACCCGTATAGACGGGGCGCGCATACCACTTTCCGAAAGCCTCGGTCATCTTCTCGTTCGTGTTTTTCACGAGCTTATACAAATGTGACATAGGTTATAAGTTATCCTGCTGCTGTTTAGTTGATTTCAAGTTCCAAGTTTCAAGTTCCAGAACAAGCCCGCGCGGTAGCAAATTCTTCACTCTTCACTCTTCACTTTTCACTTCCAGGCCGCCGCAGCGCGCGGACCTTTTTACAAGTGCAAAGATACGCAATATTCCCCGAAAAAGCAAGAAAAATGCCCTTGCAGCCCCGAAAAAAACCACGTTTTTTTCGCGCAGGCTTTGCGCGACCTGCGCGCGAAGCCTGCGCGCCCGCCGCCCGCAGTCAGCACACACATCGCGCAAGGCCTAAGAAATGAGAGCAAATCGACAAAATCACAAATCAACAAATCGACATTTAGCCTTTTTCAAGGAGACTAAATTTTATATATTAATAAATATATATATTTATTAATATATAACTTTTATGTGACATTTACGCGCCCGCCGCCCATGCCTTATTGTCGATTTGTCAATTTGTGATTTTGTCGATTTCGGCTCCCGTAATATTCACTAATTAAATCAATGAACGCGGGTCGGTTCTCCGTTCATGATGAAAATCTGAAATAAAATCCCCCCGAAACGCTTGCAATTCTCGATTCTTATTGCTATTTTTGCAGAATGAAAAAAATGAAGACACAAAATATAAAACTTTCGGAGCTTCCCGAAACCACTACCGCCGACGGCGTGAAAGAGTATGGCCCCACGTCCTACGAGACGCAGATAGCCATACTGAGCCACTATCTGCACTCGTTCGACGGAAGGCAGGACATGGATGCGCGGGCAGAGCAAGAGGCTTGGATTTGAGAAAGAATCGTTTGGTACGCTATTCTCGAGATTGAAGCAGAAAATTTTTAAGCAGCATAGGTAATGGCAGGAACGAATGTGTGGACAAGAGAGCAGTTGATCATGGCTTTGAATGTGTATTGCAAGATACCGTTCAAAGACGTAAAAGAGTCGCATCCCATTATTCAGAAATATGCTCCCTTGATAGGCAGGACAACTACGGCGTTAAAAATGAAAGTAGGGAACTTCGGTCGCTTCGATCCTGTTTTGAGGGCGAAGGGCATAGTCGGGCTTTCTAATGGAAGCAAGGCTGACGAGGTAATATGGAACGAGTTCTGGGGTGACTCTGAGAAGCTGGCATACGAAAGTGAGCGACTGTTTGCAGAAAGAAAAGGCAAGACGATCGAGGATTTCGCAGGGTTGAATATGGAAAACCTGCCCAAGGGTGAGGAAAGGGAAGCTTTAGTTCGGCTGCGTGTGAACCAAGGATTCTTCAGAACAACCGTACTTACTTCTTATCTAAACCGTTGCTGCATCACAGGGGTCTCGAATTTTGAATTGCTTGAGGCCTGCCATATATCAAGTTGGAAAGATGACATAAAAAATCGCACAAACCCGAAGAATGGTCTTTGCATGACCCCCACCTTCCATCGTGCATACGACAAATACTTAATGGCAATAACACCTGACTATGAGATTGCCATATCGGAACAAATGATAGAAGGTGCAAATGACGTTCAGACTCAGCACTATTTGGCAGGCTTGCAACATAAGAAGATGCTAATGCCTGAGAAATTCGCTCCTGATGTTGAGTTGTTAGCCCAACATTATGAGACGTATGTGAAGACCACAAAATAGAATCACCAGCACTCTGGTCCGTGGCTTTCCAACCAACTCGCTAATGCCTCACAAGCGAAATCCTTTTCCATCTGCTCGATGACTTCTTTCACTTTTTCCCTATCCGAGCCGAAATCAGCATAAATCCATTCTGCATCCCCTTCAGCCAAATCCTCATGGTCGATAAAACGTGAATAGATGTCGTAGTGTAGGATATCGTCGCGATGATAATAGTCTGGCAGATATTTCTCTATAAAAGTCCACATGTCGCTCTCTCTATGCTTTGCAGTTTTGAGTGGCATAACCTTAACAGAGGTATCTGCATCCTTTGAGACTTCAATTACTATTCTGTTTCCAGACTCAGTTCTGTGAGGTTGTGAAACGGAGATTTCTATCATGTCACTCTTTGTTTCTAATACCTGATCGATATATTTCCCAATAATAACAGATATGATACTCCTACACATCTCTGCTGTTTCAGCTTGTTTGATTTTGTATTCCATATTTTTTCCGCAAAGGTACTCTAACCTTTTGGGGTATCCAAACAATCCGGCATTCTTTAAGATTTTACCGGTTTTGTTTAGATTTCCATTGAACAAGGGTTTCCCGTTCACTGTTCCCCGTTCACATATAATGGTAGAATGATATAAGAATAGGGCTACCCTAAGGTTTGCCTGCGGTCAGGACTCGGGCCGTTCTCTCGAAATCTTCAATAATGGGTTCGAGCAGGGGATTCCTGTTTTCGACAATGATGGCAGCGTAAAAGCCCGTTCCTTCTATGACAGCGCTTGCCGTACGGATGGTGAAGCGATTGGGGTCTGCATGTTTTCTGAACCAGGTAAGAAACAAGCGGTTGCGGTTGGCCTCACGCCCGTCGCTGTCATCGCACATATAGAGAAGCACATCAAGATTCTCCAGAAAGAACTGGTTGACAATAGCCAAAATCGTCAACTCGACCTTTGGGTCGTGGGCAGAGCGTACTTGCTCTCTTTTTTCTACGACAAACTGATAGGTTTCACACCCGCCAAAGGAAGTCTCTTCTTCAAAAGAAATAGTGTAGTGAATTCCTTTGTCGGTTTCAAAAATATAACCTCCCCGAGGGGAAAGCATGACGTAATAGACGTCATGGCCATTAATGCTGTCGAGCGAGAGTTGAATCATAGCGATACGATTCTACCCTTGACACCTCTGCGGTTCCATTCCTCTTCCATGCGTCTTTGGGCGGCTCGCTTGATTTCAAGTGAGCGCTTGAAACGGGCCAGAGCCTCTTCGTATGTTACCTCCTTGACTTCCATGTTGATTGCTTTTTATACATTTACCGCTGCAAAGATAGGCATATTTTCTGAATCTGCAATAAATTCAGAAATAAAACTTTGAATTTTCCTCTCCTGACTGTCTATCAGATGGTTAGATATTTTAACGATGTTAGACGAAAAAATGTATTCGTTTCTTTAAGCAGAGACGAATATTTTTTGTAACTTTGCGACCGTTTTCTCTGAAAAACAAATTAGTGGTATAAAGATATTTAACAAAAACCTAAAACGAAAGCAAGGAGGTAAAACCATGGAATTAAACGAGATGCTGAAAGCGCTGAAAGGGCTTCCGGCAGAGGTGAAGAGACTGCTTGACGAGAATGGGCAGTTTGAGGATGAGATTGACAGCCTGAACGCAGAGTTGGGGCAAGTGAAGGTGAGTCTTGAAGAGAAGAACATCAAGATTAACGATTTGGAAGACGAGCTGGCGCATGAACGTGTGACGACGAAGAGCATGCAACGCAACTACCAGTCGCAGATTGATTCTCTGGAAAAGGAAAAGCAGCAGATGGCAGAGGAAATGGAAAGACTCCGCCAAAAGCTGGCTGAGGACGCGGAGCGTGACCCATCGGCGAAAGAGAGCAAGAAGGCGAGGGAGACCATCGCGAAGTTGCAGTCTGATGTAGATGACCTGAAGCAGAAATGTGAAAACACGCAACAGGATTTTGAGGAGCTGAAGGCTTCGGTGGACAAGGACTATATTCCTGTGGCTACCATCGAGGAAGGTGTGCGAGACTATGCCGAAGAGACTGATCCGAAGCAGGGGCATGATGTGTTCGTGATTCTCAACGTGCTGCTTGCCGGTAGTATGCCTTGGGGCAAATGCTCCAAGCGGCTGAAGACTTTCTTCAAGGAGAAAAAGAAGGAATTGAAGGATGCCAGCGGAGCGCGCACCATCAATATTAATGGCGACCACCCCACCTATAACGAAACCAATAACGACTGATAGCCTATGCCCAGAAAGATTACGATGAAGGGCGATGATGCCCGCTATACGGAACGGCGCAACGCGCAGCTGCCCGACGACGGCAGGGAAATTCTGATGGAGGGGAAAAGGGCGGTGTATGAAGAGCTGGCATCGGAGGGCAGCCCTCACTTCCCGCTATGCAGAAGCGAGGCTGAGGGGCGACGGCACTATGAGGCCCTGGTGAGAGGGGGCTTCATAGCACGCTCCACGGAGATGGACTGCTGGCTCTATGCCATGGGCTACTCCGTGAACCTTCCGGCAAGCCCCAAGCCGATTGAGTGGATGAAGAATAAGCAGCTGGCGCGGGAAATGCTGCAACAGGCTTTCGGCCCGCTGATAGAAACGAAAGAGCTGACCATGGCCCAAATAGAAGGACTTGCGGAAAGCGTATTCGTGAAGCAGGGCGAACCGCTGAAACTGGCCAAGCCCAAGCCCGAGCCTTCGTTTGACTCAGACAGTCTGAAAGAAATATTCCGACCAAAAACCGACCATCAGTAAAGTGCTGTAAATTAATATATTAGCATTGAATAACCGACCATTCCCCGACCACGGAATGGTCGGTTTTATTATACCCTCAAGTTATTTTTTTCTCTTTTTCATTGCTTACCTTTGTCATCGAAAACCAAGCGGGGAGAGGGCCCCTCCGTCTGCGAGGTAATAACTTTTTAAGACATTTTATTCGCATTATGAAATTAGAAATCAAAATTTTCAAGCATGAGCAGTTCGGCAGAATCCAGACGATGGCTGACGAGAAGGGCGAACCCTGGTTCATGGGCAAGGATGTGGCTAAGGTGCTTGGCTACAAAAATCCCTCTAACGCTTTGCAGGTACACGTTGACGCTGAGGACAAGACCTCATACCTGATTCAGGTATCAGGTTCCAACTACAAGGCTAACACGCTGTTTATCAACGAGAGCGGTCTCTACTCGCTGATTCTCGCATCGAAGCTGCCGCAGGCAAAGGCTTTCAAGCGCTGGGTGACCTCGGAGGTGCTTCCGCAGATTCGCAAGACGGGCGGCTATATTCCGCTGAAGGACGGTGACGGACGGGAACTGACGGACCTGGAAATCATGTGCCGCGCCATGCAGATCATGCAGAAGAGCATCGAGCAGAAAGACAGCCTGATTGCCGACCTGCAGCCGAAAGCCGACTATGTGGATGAGGTGCTCGACTCGGTGGACTGCCTGACGATGACGCAAGTGGCGAAGGGCTTGGGAATGACCGTTCACGACCTGACCACGCGGCTGCTTCAGGACAGCATCATCTACGAGCAGAGCGGGCAGTATATGCTCTACGCTCCGTATGCCCGCCGTGGACTGGCTACCTGCCGTACGCACTCTCATCGCGATCTCTTCGGAACTGTCCGCACCCGTACCTATCTGGTATGGACGGAAAAAGGAAAACAATTTATTCATCAACTGTTTAAACAAGATTAAAGACAATGGAAAAACTCGTTTCAATTATTTCGCAGGGTGCTCACTCGCAGCGCCAATACACGGGCAAGGACGGACAGCCTACCGTGTTCCACTTCATGGACTTTGTGCTCTCTGATGGTATTGATACATTCCACGCACAGGCCACGGGGTCGCTGGCTCAGGCTTTGCAACCGCTGGATACCAACGTATTGCACCACGTGCAATGCCATATCTCTCACCGCACGTTCGATCGTCAGGACGGTACCGTAGGACATGAGAACCAAATTTATATTGACCGCATCGTTTGATTAATGAAACACAAAGACACTAAGAATTAAAAGGTGACGAATGGACAAAAACCTTGAAAACATCTTTATGTAAAAGCATTCGTGCCTATGCACGAATGTGCCGAAAGCAGTCCATCTGCATCCTGCAAGCAAGCTTGCGGCTGCCGCTGAACTACTTCCGGCAGCCCTGAAGGGCCTCTCTTTTACATAAAGAGAAAACATTGAAAACCTTTTCGCTGAGCGAAGAAAAAGAATTTAGATTTGTCGCCTCGGCGATTATGAATTTAGAATTTTGAATGAAGAATGAAGGTTTTCGTTTTAGCGAGGGTTTTTAAGGTTTTTGATTTCCTGTAAAGGATGGCCCCGAAGGGGGCAGTCTGCGGGTGGGCTCCCACGGGATGCAAACTCGTTTGCAGACAGGGGGAGAACGCACTCAGACTCATCCGCGCAAGCGGATGCTTTACAGGGAAACGGTTTTCTTGGTTTTTGTCTTAATCTTTGTGACTTTGTGTCTTTGTGTTGAATTTTAAGAAAAGTATGAGTAGCTATCTATTTCAAGACGCCAAGGTGGGCACGGAAGTGAACTTCTGCGGCCACTGGCTGGAGGTGAAGCCGCAAAGGGGACGGTGCCCCGAGTGCTTCTTCCACGGGCGCACATGCTCGGGCATTGCCTGCACGGGCTATGAGCGCGAAGACGGAGAGAGCGTCTATTACAAAGAATTTAAAAAGAAACGACTATGAAAGAAAAATGGAAAGGACGCGGCACGGCAACCATCTACGAGGACGACTCGATAGAATTCAAGCCGACAGGCAGCGGGCAGCCAGTGCAGCGCGACGTGCGTAAGCGCGGGAACTCTAAGTTCTATCAGACCAACGGTGAAAAGGAATCGAACTTTGTGGCTCACCTCTCGGCACCCACAGGAAGCCTTGACCCCGTAGGCGATATGCTGAAAGACTTCGAATCGCTCACGAAGGAACTGAAACCGCAACTGCCGCCCAAGCCGCGCACGAAACCTATCATGAAACGCGAGGGGCAACACGGAGAGACCATCGAGGTCTATGTGGACAGCAAAGAGCATTGCGTCCGGGTGTTCGCCACCTTGCCATTAGACGAAAAGAACCCTTTAAATCCTGCCGACTGGGCTTACACCCTCATCGGCGCACCTTTGAACCAATGTTTTACATCCAACAGAAGATCAATTCTTACTGCCTACCGGCAACCAGAGAAAACTTCCTCCAAGTAATCGATAATCCCTACGTGGAGGAAACCATCAACAAAATCCGCCGCGTCCAGAAAGAGATGGACGAGGCCAAGACCCCCGCCGACCGCGAGCGGCTTCATCAGGAGAAGTCGCGGCTGAAGAAAGGCCTCCCGGCCTTCCTCTTTCAGGTAGGCCACATAGAACCCACGGAGCGCATCGTATTCGGCAAGCCGATGAAGGCCGCATGGCGCAAGGCTGAAAATGCACGGCTTAACGGACTGGTGATGCTCGACGCGGACGGCGTGGAGAACCCTGCGGAGCGATTCCAGCAAATCGTGGACAAGTGGAACTCCACCGTATATACGCCCGAGCTGGAGCAAGCTCTCTTCGAGCGCGACGAGTGCCCGGGCTGGTGCGGCGCGTTCTGTCGCGCTCACGGTATCTTGCTTGTCCACGTGACTCCCTCTGGCAAGGGTTTGCGTATCGTGTTCGCTGCAAACGGCAACTATGGAAATATAGCTCAAAACCAAGAGCGTCTTGCCCGACTGCTCGAACTCCCTCTCGACGAGGCTTGCAAGGACTCCGTGCGCCTCTCGTTCGGCTTCACGCGCCGTGATATTATTTATATAGAACTTGAAAAACTTTTGACTTATGACAATGAAGAATTTGAAAGAGAATATGGAGAAGCGTATAGGAAAGGGGGAGCCCACCCCCAACCCCTCCCGAAGGGAGGGGAGTCAACCCCCCACCAGCTCCCCCGAGGGGGAGAGTCCGATGGCGCAGAGCAGGAAGCCTCCCCTCGGGGAGGTTTGGAGGGGGTCTCGGAGGGGGCTGAGGGGGTCTCCTATCACGGCGTGCCATACGCGACTATTGCGGACGCTTGGCTGCGCGCCGAGTATGGGCACCTTCCGGCTGTGGGAGAGCGTAATGCCTGCTATTATGCGCTGGTGCAGAAGTGTATGCGGTTCATCTGTGATTTCAGCGAAGACATGGTGGTCAGGGTCACTCCTGATTACGGACTTCCGGAGCCTGAACGGCGGGCCGCTGCTCGCTCGGCTATCGGTGCGCGGCGCTACGGAGCCATGCCCCGCCAGCTCACGGCCTTCCTTGAAA